>MDSV01124956.1_pt1 | contig 29705 bp, 20 predicted proteins | sample 810851 | NCBI WGS metagenome assembly MDSV01 (sample SAMN05326640, study PRJNA326480) | marine metagenome | isolation source: seawater | place: Atlantic Ocean: North East | collected 2012 | reverse complement strand
GCGTCCACGTCCACGTTCAACAGCGCATCGTCGTCGCCGAAGTCGTCCTGCAGCTCGAACGGCATCGTGGCGCGGCTCACGTGAAGCCCGCTCCGTAGTTTCGATCTGTGCACCCTCCTCTCCTCTCAAAACAAGAGCATCATGAAAGCGCGTCTCGTGCCGCTTTACGGGCGCGCGGCTCTCTACGGTCTATGATCCAGGTTCCTTGGCCCCCGAACGCGCTCGGTCCTCCCCAGCCGAGTGCGCGCCGTACTCTGGCGAGGGAGGACGGAGCGATTTTTCGAATCTCTATTATTGGAAAACAGCCGACAGCCGCTCAGCTCGCAAAATCTCCGGCAGTGCCAGGAAAAAAAAAGCGCACTTTCGACGCGCACCGGCGCCACCGGGCATGGACTCGTCCCTCGGGCTGTGGTGGTTCGCGCCCGTGTTGTCCGGCGGCGGGTACGGCAGCGAGGCCGTCGCGCTACTCCTGGGTCTGCACCGCGCCTCTGATTTCTCCGCCGCAGTGCGTGCGACGCACCATGGCGACGCGATGGACCCGGAGCATTTCTTCGGACTCCCGTCTTCCACGCGCGAGGCGCTCGAGGCGACCCTGCGCGCTTCCACCCCCACCGCGGAACAGGCGGTCGTGGTGTGCCATTCCGAGCCCGGCGCGTGGCATCCCGCGCTGTACGAGACGTCGCGGTGCCCGCCCGTGGGCGCTGCGGTCGCGGTAGGCCGCACGATGTTCGAGACTGACCGGCTCGATCCGGAGCACGTCAAGCGCTTGAACGCCATGCGCGAGGTGTGGGTGCCGACGCGCTGGGGACTCGATACGTTCGCGAGGGCCGGCGTGCGAGCTGAGAAACTGCGCGTCGTCCCTGAGGCGGTGGACATCGAGCGATTCGACGCGGGCGCGGTCGCGGCGTCACCCGAGTTCGACCTCGAGGCGAGGGCGAGGCGCGTGCTCGGACCGCCGCTGCGCGGCGGCGTCCGGTCGACAAAGTTTCTGTCGGTGTTTAAGTGGGAGGCGCGCAAGGCGCCCGAGGTGCTCCTCAACGCGTACCTGGACGCGTTCACCGCGGAGGACGACGTCGCGCTGTTCCTACGGTGCGACCTGTACCACGAGACCGCCGTCGAAGCCCGAGGTGGCGACCCCGTGTCCGCGCGAATCGAGGCGTTTGCGGAGGCGCGGAGTCGGAAAGGCGCGACGGGAGCGACGTCGCCTCGCGTTTTCGTGTTGCCTCGGGTTCCGGAGACGGAGATGCCTTCGGCGTACGCCGCCGCGGACGCGTTCGTGTTGCCTTCGCGCGGCGAGGGCTGGGGGCGACCGCACGTCGAGGCGATGAGCCTGGGTCTTCCGGTGATCGCCACGAACTGGTCGGGGCCGACGGCGTTCATGACGCGGGAGAACGCGTATCCCCTCGCCGTCGAGGACGAGCTCGTCGCGTTGCCCGAGGACAGCCACTGGAAAACGCACAGGTGGGCGCAGCCGAGCGAAGACCACCTCCGTTCGCTGCTGAAGCACGTGCACGCGTCCCCGGAGGAGGCGCGCCGGAAAGGGAAGCAGGCCGCGGCGGACGTGCGTCGGCGGTTCGCGCCGGAGACGGTGGCGCGCGACGTGCTGCGACACGTGGAGAGGCTGGCCCGCGAATGGCGCGAAGAGCGCGCGCGCGCGGACGGCGAACTGTGACGAGTTCCTTTGCGGCGTATTAATACCGCGTGAGGGACACCTTCTTTCCGTACGTACACGAACGAAATGTCGCACCTTCTAGAGCTACTGACACCAGTGAGTGGATCCCTGGGTCGCTCCCGGGCTCGTCTCTACGTGGACACCCGCCTTGTCGTCACGCAAACGGAACCTTTTGACGCGTGATCCCCTCGTACAGAGACGCGGCGCCGAACAACAAAAAGACGACGCCTCCCGTTACCGCCATATACTTCTCAGAGACGGCGTTCCCGAGCATTTCCCCCCCGATGACCGCGACGCAGTTCGCAAGCGCGTGCGCGCACATCGCGCCGCAGATTACGCCCAGCGGTGCGTGCTGTGCAGCGAGCGCCATCGTCGCGAACATTGACTTGTCCGCCCACTCGGCGACGAACATTAAGCAAAACGTCTGGTACACCCCACCCCACCACGTCCTCACCTTCCCGCCCTCCTTCTGCTCCACCTCCTGAAGCGTCTCCTCCGCGTCCAACAGCTCGCCGTGCTGCGCGCCTTCCCCGCTGTCGCCCCCGAGCAGCGACCGCACCTCCTCGTCCTCGCGGTCCTTGGCGTGCAGCCTGTGCGCGTCGCGCAGGAGCTGCGCGGCGAACGTGATGAACAACGCCGCGGCGACGAAATCCATCCACTGCACGGACGCCTCAAGCGACGCCGCGGAGGTGCTGAGCAGGTACCCGGCGAACGTCGAGCCGAGCGTCATGATAAACATGGCCGCGACGGTCGCGAGGAAGACCGCGAGCTTGCCGTGCCGCGTCGCGAGCAGCATCGCCAGGAAGAAGGTCTTGTCTCCGATTTCCGTTATGAACACGGCGAGGAAACTGGCGGGCAAACCTTCGAACGCGCTCGGGGAGGCGGTATCCGCGCCGAGAGCGGTCATCGAGGCTTCCTGGACCCAGTCGATGTCGCCATCGCGCGGTCTTTGCACGCCTCGGCTTGGGTCCATGGCACCCAGAGCGGCGGCGAAGCGCTTCGCCGAGTGCCGCCGAATGTGTCGCGTTCATGAAACACCCCTCGAAAAAAAGAAAGGAAGCCCGGCTGTCCGAGTCGACCGTCTATGAACAAAGGATAAATAAACCAAGGGGTGCCCTCGCATTTGTTCAGACTATTTGCCCACTGCAGTTGGCTAAAACTCGAACCTGCACGAACGTCTCCGAGGTCGTAGACGATCCTGCTCGCCGCTAGACATGCCGCCACATCGACCGCGCACGCTCGTAGCGTCCACGCGACTCACCATGTCGGCAGCTGCTAACTCCGCGGTGCGTACCCCTTCCGACTGTTCGCGGTGCCGAACGACGTTCGTCTCTCTCCGAGGGTTCATCGCGCGCGCGTGCGCCAGCCCTAAACTGGGAGGGCGCCATCCACGACGGGAACGACCAGTGATGTTCGGGGCTCGATCGGGAGACGCGGGGCGTTCCTCAGGTCACCCCCCGGCTTCCCCGCGTCCGCAAACGGTCGCGAGGCACGCGATCCACCTCCGCGCGCACCCGGGATCGACCCCGCGGCCTCTCGACCGCCGCGTCGTCGATCCCCCCTGGCCACCTCGCGCCCTCCTGGCTCCTCGTGTTTGCAAACCCCGTTTCCCCCGTGTTGCAGGTTCGCGAAAGTCGCACCGCTGACGAGAAAAAATATCCTCCCCCTCGCTTCGCAGGCGTACTGGCGCATCGCAGGCATGTCGTACCTTAAATACTCCAACATGTGCGGCGAGGTGGTCCGCGCGTCGCTGAAGGAGCCCTTCTTCTCGCAGGCCAAGGCGCGCGAGGCGGTGTACATGAAAGCCTCGAAGTTTGTCGGCGGCAAGGCGCAGCCCCCCGTGATCACCGAGGTGATCCCGCCGGGCTTGAAGTGAGCGGCGAGTCCCGAACGTCAGCGGACGAAAGTTGTAACCCGTGTATGCGCGCGTATTCGCGAAACATCACGCGCGCGCTCGCGAAGCGCGCTGATCGTGCGCCTCATCGCCCGTTCACGGACCGAAAGCGTCGAACGGGTTCGTCCGGGGGGCGCGACGCGAAGATCGACTCGTTCGTCGTTGTTTTATGTACTGTATTTTGGAGACGGAAAAACAAACCGCCTCGTGTACTCGTCGCTCGTCTGGCGAAAAAGCCATCCGTCGTCGCTCACGCCAGGTCTCCTCTCTTGCACGCGGAGAGCATGTCGACGTAGACCTGGCACTTCGCAATCTCTCCCTGGTTCTGTTCGATACACGCCGAGAACGCCTTCATCTGGTTCGCGCACGGGTTCTCCGCCGCGGCGGGCGCCGCCGCCGCCGCCGCGGCCGGCTCGGCGTACCCTCCAGAGGGACCGAGCACGGATCCGACCGCGACCCTGGCGATGCTGCTCCCGGTGCCCCACGCCATGCCCTGGGCGACCATACCCATGAGCCCGCCGGCCATGCCGCCGCCGGACTGCTGCTGGTGCGCGGGAGGGGGAGCGCCGCCCGCCGGACGCGGGGGGGGCGCGCGAGGGCGAGGCGCTGCGAGGAGAAGGGCAGAGAAGGAGTCAGTCATCAGTGGTACTCTTTCGAGGGCGATCGGATCTCTCCGACGCGGCGGAGATCGAACGACGGGGTCCTCGCGTGGAACGCGTCGCGCGCGTACCAGGCCTGCGTCCACCACCACCGCCACCGCGGCGACCCATTTCGTTCGAGTTGGTCGGTTGTCGAGCTCCGCGGCGCGGGTGACTGTGGCGACGCCGCGGGGGGTTCGACGCGTGAAACGAAGTCGAGGGGCAATTGAAACGTGTGACCGCGAAAGAGGGGAGTCGCAATCCCGGCACCAGACAGTGAAGAGCACCGCCTGGAAAAGTGCTTTCGCTGCGACGAAAAGAAAAATGTCTACGGATACCTAAGTCGTCCCTCTGTGCCCCCCTGGCTAGTACCCCCCGTACTCAGCGCTCTGGAAGTCCCTTTCGCGCTGCGCGCGGCCGGCACTCGCGCCTCTGCCTCTCCCCCCCCCGCCTCCGGCCCTCTCGCCGCCGCCGCGGGCCTCGCTCTCAGAGGAGAAGCGGCGCCGCGGGACGCCGCGCCGGGCGACGCCGACGCCGCGAGGCCCGGGCTCGCCGCGCGGAGAGGAATCACCGCGGTACGCTTCACCGCGGGAAGACTCGCGGCGGTACTCGCGATCGCGAGAAGACTCTCGATCACGCGTGGCGAACTCGCCTCTCCCCCTTCCTCCGCGGCCGCCGCCGCGGCCGGCGCGCGGCTCAACTGAGCGCGGATCCCTGTCCTTGGGCCGCGAGGCGGGCCGCCCGCCGCCGCTCCGCCCGTTGCCGTCGTAGTCGGGCAGCGCGGCGACGATGTTCAGCCCCGGGACGCCCTTGAGCCCCATCATGCCCACCGTCTTCTTCATCAGGCCGGGCACCTCGTCGCAGCCCAGCACGTCCGTGGCGAGGAAGTTGGCCATGCGCACGAGCTCGGCGGGCGACACGTCCATCTTACGGCAGAACGGCTTATAGAAGCCCAGCCACGCGCTGTACGTCTGCGCCTTGGTCTTGTCGCTCACCCGCGCCATCGCGGCGCCGACGGCGCGCGCGTCCTCCGGCGACGCGCGGTCTTTCAGCGTGACGAGCGGCAGGTCCGCGATGTCCTTCTTCGCGAAAAAAGACTCCTCCGGGGACAACACGAGCACACCCTCGCCGGTTCTCCCGGCGCGCCCGGTGCGCCCGAGCCGGTGGATGTACTGCTCGCGGTTGGAGGGCACGCCCATCTGCACGACGAGCGTGACGTCGTCGAAGTCCACGCCGCGCGCGGTGACGTCGCTGGTCATCATCACTGCGGACCGCGCCGCGCGGAACGCGTCCGTGGCCTTCGAGCGCCGGCTCTGGCTCAGCTTCGAGTGGATCTCGATCACGTCGTCGCGCATGTTCCCGAACAGCGAAGCCGCCAGCGCCGTGCCGCGAGCCGTGGTGAAGAACACCATGATCTTGTGCCTGCCCGGGTGCGCGGCGCAGTGCTCGTCCACCACGCGCTTGAGCTGCGCGAACTGCTCTTCCAGTGGCGCGATCAGCAGCGCCTGCGTCACTTGCGCGTTGGTCGTGCCGCTCGCCTCCTCGCCGACGCAGTCCACGAACGCGTGCCCGTCGCGCAGCGACGTGCGCGCGATTTGCTGGATGTCCTTGCTGACGGTGGCGCTGAACAGGAGCGTCTGCCTGCCTTTCGTCGGGACGTACCGCAAAATCTTCTCCACGGAGGGCTTGAACCCCATGTCCAGCAGCCGATCCGCCTCATCCAGCACGAGCGTGTGGCACCCCTCCAGCCGTCGCGCCACGTCGCCGTTCTCCAGGTGGTCGATCAGACGCCCGGGGGTGGCCACGAGCACGTCGCACCTCTTGTCGCGCAAGTTGCGCGCATCCTGTTTCACGTTCGTGCCGCCGTACACCACCTGCGCGCCCATGCCCGGGTGGAACCGCAGAAGCGCGTTCGTCTCGTCCAAAATCTGCGTCGCGAGCTCGCGCGTGGGAGAGAGGATCAGCACGGAGATCCGGTCGCCCTTCTTGTCGATCTTCCCGGCCGCGAGCTTCTCGAGCGCGGGGAGCAAAAAGGCGATGGTCTTCCCCGAGCCCGTCTTGGCGCGCGCCAGCACGTCCGCGCCTCCCAGGATGTGAGGCAGGGTCTCGCCCTGCACCGCGGTCGCGCGCTCGAAGCCCTTCACCTCATGCAGCGCGCGCAGGGTCTCCGCGCACAGGTCCAGGTCGGCGAACGCGACATCCGTCGCGCCGTTGCCCCCCGCCGCGGGGGGCGCGCGCGTCTCGGGCGCGACCACCGCCGCCAAGCCTCGGCGCGCGAACGTCACGCACGGCGTGCGCGCGCGTGGGGCGAAACGCGCGCGCGGGGACGCGCCCGCGCCCGCGAAGGCGCGCGTAGCACATGCTAGAGCCGTAGTGGTCGTTTCCGCGAGTCGCGAGGCTCGGCACTCGCCGACGAGTGCACCCCGCGCCAGCGACACCGCGCGTCTCGCGGCGGCCGCCGCGAAACGCCGGTGCATCGTCGCGGTCTTTCGCGGCTCCACGCGCGCGCGCGACTCGGCGGGACGGTTCGGAACGTACACCGCGCGATTCGTCAACGCGAGGGGAGTGGCGAGCATACGAAGAAACGCTGGGCCTGGCGGAGGTCGAGAGAGGTTGTTGAGGAGGGGTCCGACGGGCGCGCCGCGGAATGTCGGAACCAAACGCTTCGATTTATCCGAGAAACGGACGGCAGTCGCGGACCGCACAAAGTGTGAAAGCCCGACCGCCCGAACAGCCCGAGTGATGGATGTCGGGAATGATGAACGTCGGTGGCTTTATTTCGGCACCAAAAAGACTTCTTCATTCGGCCGTCGCTTCGCCTTCTACTGCGCCGCGAAGCCCGGCAGGGGCAGGTCCACCACGGCGTCCCCGTTCTTGTGCGCCACCGCGTCCCCGTTCTTGCCGTTCTTCACCACCCCCCCCTGCTCGATCCCCCCCGACCCCGCGCCCAGCGTCTCCGCGTCGAACGTCCTGGTCCCGCCCGCGCCGTCAGTCATCACCACGCCGCCGTCCTCCGCGGCGGTGAGCGACACCTGAGAGCCAGGCGCCGCGAACCCGTCCAGGAGGCACTCCGACAGGGGGTTCTCCAGCAGCCGCTGCACCGCGCGACGCATGGGCCGCGCGCCGAACTTCGGGGAGAAGCCCTGGCGCAGCAGGGCCGCGCGGAACGCGTCGTCGACGGTCACTGCCACCCCGCGCGCCTCGGCGCGCGCGCGCACGCTCGCCAGCATGAGCTCGGCGATGTCACCCACCTCCGGCCGCGTGAGCGGGCGGAACACGATGATCTCGTCGAGCCTGTTGAGGAACTCCGGGCGGTACTGCGCGGAGAGCTCGCGGCGCACGTCTCCTTGCACGCGCGCGTACTGGTCCGCGGAGCCGTCGCCGCCGTTCTCCATCGAACTCAGTATCGCCTTCGAGCCGACGTTGGACGTCATGATGAGCATCGCGTTGGTGAAGTCCACGGTGCGCCCCTTGGAGTCCGTCAGGCGGCCATCCTCCAGCACCTGGAGCAGGATGTTGAACACGTCCGGGTGCGCTTTCTCGATCTCGTCCAGCAGAATCAGCGTGTGCGGGTCGCGGCGCACCGCCTCCGTGAGCTGCCCGCCCTCGGCGTACCCCACGTACCCGGGCGGCGGGCCGACCAGCCGCGAAACCGCGAAGGACTCCATGTACTCGCTCATGTCGATGCGCACCATGCTCTTCTCGGCGCCGTAGTACGCCGCCGCCACGGCTTTGGCGAGCTCCGTCTTGCCCACGCCGGTGGGCCCCGCGAAGATCATGCTCGCCGTCGGGCGCGAGCCGTCCGCGAGGCCCGAGCGCGCGCGCCGCACCGCGCGCGAGATGGCCGTCACCGCCTCCGCCTGTCCGACGACGCGCCCCGCGATTTGCGCCTCGATGTTCAGCAGCGACGACGACTCATCCTCCGAGAGCTGCCGCACCGGGACGCCGGTCCACTGCGCGACGACGTCCGCGACGTGCGACGCGTCCACCGTGGTCACGCCGCTGCCCTTTGCGGCCGCCAGCTGCACCATCGCGCCAGCCTCGTCGATCACGTCGATGGCCTTGTCTGGGAGGAAGCGGTCGGTGATGTAGCGCGTCGCCAGCTTCACCGCCGCCGGAAGCGCGTCTTCGCCGTACGTCACGCCGTGGTGCGCCTCGTACGTCCCTCGCAGACCCTCCAGGATCGTCAGCGAGTCCTCCGGCGAGGGCTCGGAGATGCGCACGGGCTGGAACCGGCGCTCGAGCGCGGCGTCCTTCTCGATGTGCGCGCGGTATTCCTCGATGGTGGTCGCGCCCACGCACTGCAGCTCGCCGCGCGCCAGCGCGGGCTTCATGAGGTTGCCGGCGTCCATGCCTCCGTCCTCGCCCGTGCCGCCGGCGCCCACCAGCATGTGGATCTCATCCACGAACAGGATGATGTCCCCCGCCTTCTTCACCTCCTCGATGACGTTCTTCAGGCGCTCCTCGAACTCGCCACGGTACTTGGTGTTCGCCAGGAGCATGCCCAGCTGCAGACTCACCACGCGCTTGTCCTTGAGCCGATCGGGCACGTCGCCGGCGACGATGAGCCGCGCCAGCCCTTCGGCGATGGCGGTCTTCCCGACGCCGGGGTCGCCGACCAGACAAGGGTTGGACTTGCGTCGCCGGACGAGGATGCGCAAGATGCGGTCGACTTCCTCGTCGCGACCCAGCACGGGGTCTAAGGTACCAGCGCGCGCCTCCGCGCACAGGTCGATGCCGCACTCCTGCAGCGCGGATCCCTTCTTTTTCTTTCCCAACTTGCGCCCGGCGCCGACCAGCTCCTTCTTCTCCATGCCGTTCACGCGGTCGCGCAGCTCGTCGACGTCGATCTCCAGGTCCTCGACCAGCACAGCGCGCGCGCCGCAGGTGGTGTCGCCGAGCATATCCAGCACGAGCTCCTTGGAGGACACGAGCTTGTCTCCGAGCGCGCCCTCCGCCTCGACGGCGACGCGCTCGAAGAGGCGCTTGACGTCGGGCGCGAGCGGGATGAGCCCGTCGGCGACTTTCGAGTTGGCGAACGGGTTCATGAGCTCGAGCTCGGAGACCCCCGCGCGTTTCGCGCACGCCTTGCGCAGGGCATCCTCCGTCGCGCCGCTCTTGTGCAGCGCAGCGGATGTGTCATCACGTACCTTGGACAGCGCGAGGAGCAGATGCTCGGTCTTGAGCTCGCCCTGGCGCAGCTTCTTCGCCTCGTCCATGCCGTCCTTCACCGCGGTCACCGCGGCACCGTCGAAGTTGCTGAACATGGCGCGAGGCTCGGTCGACGGCGCGCGCCGGGGAGGGGCGCGGCTCGCCCCGGGCGCACGCAGACGACGCGCACCGAGCGCGACGGCGTGCGATGCGCCGAGCGCCGAGGACGCCATCGTCGAGGTGGTCGCCATCCCGTGAGACGTGGATAGCGCGTTGGAAAGTGCGTAGCGTCGACCGTCGACGACGCCTCGCCTCAAAAGCTCGTGACGTGGCGCCTTGCTGCGAAATCCCGGTCGCCGGCCCTGCGGCCTGCCGGCGGTCACTTTTCACAAAGCCATGCTTTTCTCGTTGTTACGGATTTCTTGGACGGGGGGCGCGCGCTCACACCCCGCGGCGCGCGCTCGCGATGGCGCCCCGCCCGCCGAACTTCAAGACGGTCGTCGTGGACGTCGACTGCGATGCGGGCGTGGGAACCCTGCGTCTGAACCGCCCGCGGAAGTCCAACGCCATCGACCCTGACATGTGGCTGGAGATCCCGCGCGCCCTGGCTTGGCTCGACGAGGACGAGGACGTCCGCGCGGTGGTGCTGTGCGCCGCCGGGAAGAACTTCTGCGCGGGGATAGACGTCTCCTCCCCCGAGCTCCTCGGCGAGCAGCTCGGGCAGACGACGCGCTCCGGCGAGACGAAGTGCGCGGGTCGCGAGGCGGAGGCCATGTACAGGCACGTGCGTCGCCTGCAGGAGAGTTTCACGGCGGCGGAGCGGTGTCGCGCGCCCGTGGTGTGCGCTGTCCAGGGCGCGTGTTTCGGCGGCGGCGTGGACCTCGCCGCCGCGTGCGACGTGCGCGTGTGCGCGAAGGACGCCGTCTTCTGCGTCAAGGAGATCGACCTCGCCATCGTCGCGGACATAGGCACGCTGCAGCGGCTCCCCGCGCTCGTCGGCCACGGATGCGCGCTGGAGATGGCGCTCACCGCGCGCGCCGTGGACGCGGACGAAGCGCGTCGCGTCGGACTCGTGACGAGCGTTTGCGAAAACCATTCCGAGCTCCTAGCGCACGCGTTCGCGCTCGCGAAAGCGATAGCTGCGAAGTCGCCGCTGGCGGCGCAGGGCACCAAGGCGGCGTGTCTGCACGCACGCGACCACTCCGTGCGCGAGGGCCTCGAGTTCGTCGCGCAGCTCAACGCGTCGCGGCTGCGGAGCGCCGACCTCGCCGAAGCGACGCGCGCGCGCTTCGAGCGGCGCGCGCCGGCGTTCGCCAAGCTGTGAAGCGAACGGACGCGTCGAAAGCAAACGACGTCACGTCATCGCTCTACTTTGGTAGACTACTGTGCGTTGCTAAACTCTTCTAATACGCGCGCGTTTCGTGTTTTTTTCGGCTCCGCGCGCCGACGTTCTACGCGGCGGCGCCCCGCAGCCCGTCCCGAAGCGCCAGTCTGTTCCAGCTCTCGCGCAGGCTCAGCACGGGCGTCTCAGGCCGCGGCACAACCTTGTTGCGCCGCGGGGACCCGAACCGCGGAACGTTCGGAACGTCTGTCGTCCCGTCGTTCCGTTTCTGCTTCCGCTCGACTGAACGAGGCGGGGTCCGCCTCTGCTCGACTCGCGCGCGCGGAGGGTCGGCGCGCGGCGGCGTGCCCGGCGCATCGTCGCGCGCGCCGGCCGTCGACGCCGGCCGCGCCGCGGACCCCGCGTCTGCCCGACGCGTCTTGCTCGCCTCGCACGCCACGAGTGTCGCCGGCGGCGGGTGCGCGATGCGCGCGTCCATGCCGGAGGGCCCCGAGACGGAAGCCGCGCGCGCGGCGAACGCGCGCGCGGCGTTTTTTTCGTCGCGCGCGTCGTCTCCGACGGTTTCCGGCGGCGGCGGCGGCAGCGCCGGCGCTGGCGCCGGCGCCTCGCCGCTCGCCAGCTTCTTGAGGTGGGCCTGCCCCGCGGCGGTGTGGCGCATGAACTCGTCGTAGGTTTTGTGGATGTCGATCGGCGGGCGCAGGCTCTCGTACCTGCGCTGCAGCGGTCTTAAGTACGCGCCCTCCGTGGACGGGTCGGAGACGAAATCGAACGTGATGAGCTCGAAATCCTCCTGGATGACGATGAACCCGTCCTCGTCCTTGAGCGTCGCCCAGCCCCGGCTGGACATGCCCAGCTGGAACCCGGCCGCGTACAGGTCCCGCAGCATGCCTCCCGCACGCGTGGGGAGCACCTCCACGTACCCCATCAGGTCGTTGTCCTTCCAGAAGTAGTCCAGCACCTGGTGTGAAACGTTCGAGACGTCCAGGCACCGAAACGTGGGAGACGTCGGCGCGGGGTGGTCCAGCTCGCCCAGCGCGCGCCGGTTTCGCACGTGCCTGTCGTAGAACGCGGCCGCCTGGCGCTGCAACAGGGGCTTGGGGTAGACGCGTCCGTTGCGGTTTCGCGCGTTCGCGCGTCCGAGGATGCCTGCGTCGAGAGAACGACGGAGCGAAAGCGCGGGGTGAGTCGGCGCGCGCGCGGCGGGGCAGGCGGCGGCGATTTCGCGGACGGCACGGATTTCGCGGACGAGACACGGACGGAATGGAATCTGCGCCGGGTGTTCGGCGACGCGAGCGCGGCGGCGGGGGGAATCCCGGGCACGTACCGTACACGATCAGCCGTTGATCGTTCAACGCGAGCGAGCGCGCGGAACGGTCCATTCTCTGTTCGTGGACGGGAGACGGGGGAGGGTGGTGGAGGCGGTCAGCGGGCGTCGGCACGCCGTGAATTGCGGCCAGGCGAGGACGAAACCGGATCGTATCCACGCGGCGTGTGCGCCGGGCGCACGGAGGGAACACTGGCGCGCGCAGACGGGAGAACGCGCGGAGCGGCATGTGCACGCATGTGTACGCACGATGAGTCGATCCGCCTCCGTGTTGCCGTCACCAGTGGCCCCTTTGGGGCCACACATGCACCACATGGCGGGCCGCGTGGCCGAATCGCCTGGCCGTGCGAATAGGGGGTCCTTCTCAATTCAGGACAGGACCTTCCAAGGACGCAACCGCAGGCGGCCGCCGGACGGCCTGAGTGGGCTGCGCAGTCCCGCAACCGGCGGCGCCTGACCTCGACGCGTGCCGAGATCGACTCCCACGGACGAGGGCGTGCGACGCCGCGAGCGCTTCTGGGGCGTCGAGGAACCGAGCGACGCGAAACTGTTCCGAGCCGAGACGCGAGTGTTCCACCGGACAGTCACAGTGTCATGACGGTGCCCGCCCGCGATCTCCATGCGGAGTCTCGTGAGACATCACAAACGATTTCACCGCCGCTCCGCCCTTCCGTCCCTGCTGCTCAAACTCCCCCTGCTGCTCCCCCCCCTGACCTTGTCGTCCGGCCACATTAAGAAGACCCCCCGCGTGATCGCCCCCCCGCTCCACTGCGTCCACTCGCCCCCGATGGACGCCGAGGAGGTCCACCCGCGGAGCCGCATCCGCGGCCGACCGTGCCGCCACGACGCGAGCGCCGCCGCGGGCAGCCCGCCGCACTCGGTGAACTTCGCCTCGATCGTCACCGCGCCGTCGCCGCGCGGGTCGCACGTCCCGCGCAGGGTGAGCTCGCCCACTGTGTCTCGGATCCACCCGCTGAGCGTGCCGTCGGGCAGCGACGTCAGGCCTACCCGGAACGCGGCGTCCAGGGACAGGCGAGAGGCGTTTCCAAAAAACGCCGAGCCGGCGTCTTCGAAGCCCAGCCGCGCGCCGAACCACGCGCCGGACATGGCCGCCGAGGTGGACGGCTCGCCTGACTTCTCCAGGCGCACGCGCTGGCCGTGCGGCGGCCGGCCGCCTCGAGGCCACGGCCCGCGCGAGGGCACGCTCGCGGGGACGGGCACGGCGTCGAACGCGCCGAGCGGGACGAGGAAGGGGTACGCCTTCGATCGAGTCGAGTCGAGAGCCGAGAGTCCCGAGTCGCCGTCCGCGGAGATCCGGAGCAGGCACAGCGGCGCGAGCGCGAGCGCGAGGCAGTGGTCTATTCTGGGAGGCAGCGACTTCGCGGGCGGCCAGACGCGCGTGCCCACGGGCGTACCCCCCAACGCAGCCGCGAGCGTGGCGTCGTCCACCGCGCCGTGGTCGTGGTCCACGCCGCCGTACGCCTCGTCGTCCGCGGCGGCGGAGTCGTCGGCGGCAAACGGCGACGCGCCGGCGAGGCCCCCGCATCCGAGCGCCGGGGGCGCGCCCGGGGGCCCGGCGACGCAGAGCCCGAGGAGCTCGCGCAGGGGTGGGTTTTCGGGAACGCCCGAGAACATTTCCGGTCGAGCCTCCTCCCTGGTTCGGGATTCGTCGACGAGAAGCGCCTCGCGGACGCGAGGACACCGCGTGAGGCACGCGGAGAGCGCTCGCGAAACCGCGAGCAGCGCCGCGTTTCCCGACGTCGGCCACCACGAAGTGGCTTCGTCGGGAAGACACCGCCGCCGCGCGTGCGCCATGGTGGTGAGCTCGGTGAGCCATCGGTGTAACCCGCGGACGACGTTTGCAGCGTCGATCGTGCGGTCCGTGCGGTCGATGGTCTCCGACGCGTTCACCGCGCGTGCGAGCTCCTCGGCGTGAGCCGCGACGACACCCCACCGCGCGTCGTCCGCGAGGTGCGCGGTGGATGCGCCTTTCGCGTCTCCGCGCTTCAGCGCGGCGAGGCTCTCCACGGAGGCCATCATCGGCGCGGGGTCGACCGCGCTCGCCGCCACCGTCGCGCGGTGTCTCGCCAGAAACAGATCCCGGAACGACGCCACGGGCCACGCCGGCTCGTCCCAAGCCTTCGCGAAGAGCTCCCGGAACAACGGTTCGTCCGCCGCGCTCGCGAGATGTTTGTTCGCCGCGGAGACGCGCACGATGTCGCGCGGGTCGAGGTGCGCGTAAACCTTCGCGAGCGTCGCGCCGTCAAGCGCTTCGACGCTCGTCGTCGCCGCCGGCGGCGACGACATCGTGCCGCCGAGACCGACCACCGCGTCGACCGAAGTGCTGTTCGTTCTCAATCAGTAGTAGATAGGATGACGTGAAACATAACTGCATAAAACTGAAAATAAAAAGACACGCGAAGCGGCGTCGGGCGTTCGCGACGACCGCGCCGAGGGCGGCGAGTACCTCGTTGACCGCCTTCGAGGACCGCGAACGAAACATGAACGACCCGAGAATGAGATCTTCGAGCGGCGAAACGCTCTTCGCGCGGAGGCTCACGCGAGCGCCCAGAGCGCGACGAACGCCGACGCCAGAGACGCGGCGGTGGCCGCCGCCGCCGAAACCGCGTCGTCGTCCGCGACCACCAAAGCCGCGTCGTCGTCGTCGGCATCGTCGTCGTCGTCATCATCGGTGCCGACTCCCGCGACCCCATCGAGCTCGTCAGCCGCGGGCGGCGAGGCGCCGATGCTGGGCACGTCGTATCCCGTCCTCTGCAGGTCGCAGACGTCACCGCCGGTGCCTTCGCACTCGTAGGCGACGACAAACCTCTTGCCCTCGCTCGCGGCGGCGAGCAGGCGCCGGCCGACGCCGGACGTCTCGTCGTTGGCCTCCTCCTCGGTGAAGGAGAGCTCGAGCTCGCACCCGCCGCCGTCCGCGGAGGGGCAGCACAGCGCAGACTCCGCGACGACTTCCTTGGTCACCGTCGCGTTCTCGGGGTCCATACTGTACGTCGCGTCGTCGCCCACGGTGTCCAGGAACGCCGTGCCCTCGTCGGGGTCAGACGCGTACAGACGGATGCGCACGCACGCGGGGTTGGTGTCGTTGTATCCGGTGTTGTTCGCCGAGCGCGTGATGTTGTACCCGGAGGAATCGGCGGCGTCCGACTCGGGCGCGCCAGTCAGGTTCTTGTTCGTGCGGAGCGTGGCCAGCGTCGCGTTGATGGTGATGTTCATGCCGCCGGCGAGCTCGGCGGGCTCGAACACATCGAACGAGACGTACGACGGCTTCGTCGCGTTGGCGTTCTCCTCCGGAAACTCATCCGTCGCCGCGAGGCGGTCGCGGTAGTACATGAACGAATAGTACTCGCACATGTCAACGGTCGCAGACGCGCCGTCCTCACAGCTGGCCCAGTGACCGTGCGAGTCGTCGGCGCGCTCGCACTCTTGGTTGGCGGTGGCGCACAGCTTCATCGACTCCGTCACGCTCAGCGCATCGTTCCCGACGCCCGAGTACCGGCCCAGCCCCGCGGTGCCGTAGCGGTCAGTGAAGTGCTTCTCGCGCACGATCTGGCACCGCCCGTGCACGATCTGGAACGCCACGCAGGGCGTATCCTCAGCGTCACCCGATGGGAGCCACTTCAGGCTCTCGCACGCCTCGCAGCACAGCTCGGGATCGGAGATGCTGTTGTACTGCACGCCAAACTGGCATTTCTCGACGTCGTACTGCGCGTCGTTGGGGTCGTTGCAGATACCGATGTGATTGGGGATCTCGATGCCGAGCTGCGGCAGCCTGGCCATGGGCAAGAAGTTCTCGCTGGAGGTCACCTTGGTGAAGTTGAACCGCGCCGCGCACGAACCGGCGCTCCCGAGCGACGCGCCGTCGGCGTTGCCGGCGGCGTGGCGCCAGTAGAAGACCTCGTCGTCCTCGCCGCACGGCGTGATGTACGCCATAGAGAAGCCTGTGCTGCTGTCGAGGTTCCCCTTCATCATCATCTCGCGGTCGATACGGCACTTGTTGTTGAGCACGTCGAAACGAACAGCCTTGCCGCCCTGCGCCATCGTCGCGCCCTCGTACTCCATGGCCTTAACGCAGCAGTCCACGACGTCGCTGATGCCTGAAATCTCGACGCGGCCGTAGTCGGACAACTCCAGGTCGTCGCCGTCAAAGCCGTCTGGGACGGTGCCGCCGTAGGTGCTTCCGTAGCCGCACCCGATGTTCCCCTCGCCCTTGTGCCAGCCCAGCGAGGTGGGCGCCCAGCCCCCCGAGGGAGGGGTAGCGCTTCCTGTGGTCTGCGTCGCGAGCGACGTGATGTCCTCACATGCCGTGCGCATGGCGGTGGCGTTGCCGACGTTAGCCATCGGCGCATCCGAAGCGAGGCCGTCTTGATCGAAAATCGTGGCGTTCGCGGTGTTGTTGTTCCACTGCACGCAAAGGTTCCAGTCCTCGCGGCAGTTGTACGCGGGCATGCACGTCGCGCCGTCGGTGGAGCGCTGCGCGATGGACCCGCGCCCGCTGCCGAAATACTGACAAACCATCAGGTTGGACGTGTCCGCGCCGGCGCGGTACGTGCCGCACTTCGCGGGGCACAGCGCCAAGGAGCCCTTGTTCAGCATGGCGTCCGCGACGCATTGCTCATCGCACTCGGTTTCGTTTTGGCTGAAAGCGACGGTCGCGGAGCCGGCGAGGAGCGCCGCGACGAAGGCGCGCCGCGCGGAACGCATCGTGGAGGAGGGCATATCAAGACGTGTGTGGTGCGCGTCGCGTTGTGCCGGCGGACGCAGCGCGCGCGACGAGGCAAGTCGCGTGAACAAAGAAAGTGTCGTCTACGTCGAGGAACGACAGAGGAACGAAAGTTAAACGACGAAAGCTTCAACAGGCTGACGCGCGCGAAAATTCGCGTATGCGCAATTACCCTCGCGTGCGCGCCGAAGATGCGTTATTAGTTGAACAATAACTGTTCCGTTTTCCAGCCAGGTGGCACGAAAAAAGCGAAAGATGTCACCATGAAAAAAGATGTCACCCCGAAACGCGAAGTTGACGCTCCGACGCGCTGAGAGTGCTCGCCTAATTGGCGCGCCTACAGCACGAACAGGTGTCCCTTTTCCGCGAGCGCGTCCACGACGACGCCCTGCTCGACGTCCCCGGTGGCGTACAGCACGCTCGCGCCGCCCGAGCCGGGGTCGAACCGCAGCACGCGCCCCGCGTGCCACGTCTCCTCGGACGGCCAAAACACCTGCACGACGCGCCCGAGCAGCGACGCGCCGTCGGCGCCCGGCGCGAACTTCGCGAAGCGCGCGTCGCGCTCGGCGGCGCCCTCCGCCTCGGCCGGGTCCTCGAACGCCGCGAGCCACGCCATGTCCGTCGCGGAGATGTCTCGCGCGGAGATCTCGCCCGGATGCGTCTCGCCCTCGCGCGCGCGTTTCGCCGGCGGCGCGCCGGCGAGCGTGTTGCTCGCCGGCGAAGAAAAAAGCGTCGCCCCCGCGTCGGGGCTGGGGGCGCCGGACACCAGCCCCGTCCTGCGCTTGCGATCGCTCGCCGGCGACGAGCGCGTCGCCTCGGCGTCCTGCCGCGGGAAACTGAGCGTCTGCTGCCCCTTCGCTCCGTCCGCGGCGGCGGCGGACCCGCCGCCGGCGAGGAACGCGAGTTTCACGTCGTGCAGCATCGGCCCCTCGGCGGAGCCGTAGCGCACGCTCTTCCAGCCGTCGTCCGCCTTCTTGCCCGGGTTCGCGAGGCGCTTGCAGTGGATGGCCCACGCGCTGGGCGAGTAGAACGTCTGGTCCTGGAACGAGATCGCGCCCGCCGCGTCCAGCGCGCCGTGCCACGTCTGGTCAAGGTACGTGATCCACAGCGCCTCCGGCCCGGGACGCATCAGACCCGCGTCGACGAGCATCTTGAGCGAAACCGCGCTGCGCCCGGGCGCCGCCGTCCGGCTGCCCGGCGTGCCCGTGCTCGCGCGCTTGCTGGTGTTGGTGGTCCGGCCGCCACCGCTGGGCTTTCCCGACGCGTGAGGGGCGCCCGGCCGCGTCACGGAAGGCGCCGCCGTGCGCGCCGGCGCGCGCCGCGACTCGTGGCGCACGGACCACGCGATCTTCGACTTGATCAGCCATCGATCGGGCGCCTCCTTCCACAGGCGATACATCGCCTCCGCCTCCTCGCGGCGCTCCTCGCGAAGCTTCGCGATCTTGAACTCCTGCGCGACGCGGAAGCGCGCGGTGGGGTGGATGGGCCGCGAATCGAGGGAGGGTGGACGACGCGCGTGAGCGCGTGTCGTCGAAAGAGGCGCCGCCTTCGTTCGCGGCGGCGGCGACGGGCGAAGGACAGAAGGAAAAAAAAGCCACGGCCCAGAACTGCGTCGGCGCGGGTTTTTCGCGCGTCCGGGCGTCGAGGGCGGACAGCACGAGGAGGTGGGGGGTCGTGCGCACCTGGACCGCCTCGCCTTCTGCGTCGAGCTCGTGTTCTTCCTCGGACTCTTCGCCGTCACTCTCGTCATCCGTCTCCTCCTCCTCATCCGGAGGCTGCGGCAGACTGCCGATCCAGAACGCCTTGCCGGTGACCCCGCTCACCGCGAGGAAAGGCAGGGAGTCGCGCGGGGTGAGCGCGCTGTAAAACTGCACGTCCTCAACGGGAGGCGGGGCGAGCAGCCTCGCCGCGTCGTCCGCGCCGAGGCCCGCGGGAGCAGTCGCGACCGCCGCCATGGTCGAAGCGAGATCGGCGCGCACCACCTTCTGCGTGCGCTTTGAAAACCCGTCCGCCGGGTAAAAATATGATACGTATAGGATACGCGCTGAGATTTCAGAAGGCTGCTCATCAGTCTTTCGCGTCATTCGGCAATGCACGCGGTGGCGAGCGCGGCATCGCGGAGCCCGACCCCGCGTCAGCCTCGCGGCCCTGCTGAGGCTCATGCTCATGCAGCGCAGGAAATGAAGGACTTGATCACCGCGAAACTCGCGAAGGGCGAGACCGTGAGCTTCGCCGAGTGCAAGCGCATGGTGCGGGACATCCTGGAATCGAGCGAGGCGCAGGCGAGGGAAGACTTCGAGCTCCTGGAAAGCCTGACGGACCAGGTGGCGCGCGACGGCGCGGAGCATCTCCTTCCGGTGCTCTCGGAGATGGCTCCCGCGTTCGACACGGACACGCGGGAGCTCATCGACAGCATCTTGATCGCAGGAGAGCGCGACGTGGGGACGCGCGGAGCGGAAAACACTGGCGTCGCGGTGGAACAAGCGCGACAAAAAGCTAATCAACGCGTCGTGGACCTGGTGGATATCGTGTCGGTGTGCCGCGCGGAGAGGGTCAAGCTGCTGGCCGAGCTAGTCACCACGAGCAGAAGTAACAGGAGGCGATGAGTCCGAGATGTGTGACCCGTACGGCGCGTGACCTTCATCGCGACGGCGCGTTCGCGCGCGTTCGTCGTCAAGTCGCGTCAGAAATAAAACGTAGCTACCATGAAGTACAAATTTTGCGTCTCTACTACATATGGCTAGCGTCGCGGCGGCGGCGGCAGATTGTTGAGCGCCCCGAAGCTGTTGCCGTTCCCGCCGCGCCCGACGCGCCCGCCGGGCGGGCCAGGCAACCCCCTCCCCCCTCCCGGTGGCCCCGGGGGGTACCCCCCCATGGGAACGGGCGCACCTCCCGCGCCCATCATCACGGGCGCGCCCGGGTGCGGCGGGTAGTGCCCGTGCGGGGGAGGCGCCGGGAAGTGCCCGCCCGCCGGCGGGCCGCGGCCGTACTGCATGACGCCGCCTCCTCTGCCTCCCGCCTGGACGGACGCCTGTAACAGCGAATGTGCGCCCCCGTGACCCCCGACGCCCATCGGGTACGCCTGCGGCCTCGCCGGGTGCGGCATTTCGCGGGCGCCGTACGGCCCCCTCGGCTGGTCGACGTGCCAGAGTTTTGGCGGCGGCGGCAGGTCGCGCTCGCCCACCACCGGGTCGGGCGGGCGCACGCCCGGCATGAGCACGGGCGGCACAAACCTCTCGAGCGGCTTGGGGAGCTTATAGCACACCGCAAGCACCTGGTTGTTCTCTATGTCCGGCATGGTCTTCATGGGCGTGGGCATCTTCGTCGGGCACGTCTCGCCGTCGACGAGGATCATCTCGCCGTTCATGGCGCCGCTCGCCGCGGCGGTCATGTGCTTCGACTTGGCCCGGCGGTCGCCCGCGCCCACCTCGTCCTCCAGCGCGTAAATCTCGCGGCTCAGGGGGTGGCTGACGTGGCACAGGAGCGTCTCTAGGTTGATGGTGTTCCGCCGCTTCTCCTCCTTGGTCAGCGTCGCGTCCAGCCCGCGCGTCTCCGCCAGGAGCCGCTTCTCGTCGATCCACGGCAGCAGCGCCACCGCCTGCCAGGTGAAGCGCTTGCCGTTCATGTCCAGGTCGAACTTCTCGGGGTAGAAGTCGATGATGGGCGAGTCCGGATCGGTCATCAGCGGGTGGAACGCTGGCGGGAGCGCGTGCGAGGAGGCCGCGGGCAATACGCCCATGAGCTGCTCGAACGGCCGGAACGGCTCGCCCTCGTCGAACGTCTGGTCGACCGCCTCGAGGTTCACCAGGTCCGTGGCGAACGGCGCGTAGTGGTAGGGGTAGTACCAGTTCCAGGACACGCAGCCCTCGTAGTAGTACCGGCACACCCAGATCAAGCCGCGCACGTACTCCTCCACCATGCCACGCACGATTTTGTCCCCCGTCGCGTTCGTCGCGCCCATCTTCGACTCGTAGTACCGCCCCTTCCACCCCGCCTCGCCCAGACGCACGGGGTCGGCGTCCATCTCGTCGATCTTGTCCCCCTTCTCCTTCAACACCGACTCGAGCTGCTTCTTGAACGCGTCGGGGTCGATCGGGGTCGACGCGGGCGAGGGCGGGCCCGTCGCCGCCGCGGAAGGCGGGCGGGGCGGCGCGTCCGCCACCGCGGGGGTCGCCTCGAGCTGGTTCCAAAACGCCTTCGCGTCGCCCGGGGAGGAGGCGGGCTCCGCTTTCGGTCGCTTCGCGTCCGCCGCGCCCGCGCCCGCGCTCGGCGACGGCCGCTTCGCCCCCGCTCCCGCCGTCTTGCCCAGCAGCTTCGCGCGCAGGATGTCCGCCGCGCTCTGGTTCGCCGCCTTGTCCGCGGCGGGCGCCGTGCCCGGCGGTTTCGAAGTGGGCGGAGCCGGCGGAGGCGGCGCGCGCCCGCGCCCGACGGGCTGCAGACCCGCCAGTGTCTCCGGCGCGGCGCCCGGCGCGCGATCGGAGGCGTTGATGGACCCCCCCACGCGTTTCCCTGCGTTCGTCCCGTGCGAAAACTTGCACTGCTCCCCGTGCGTGCACCGCCCCCGCTGGAAGTCGCGGCACGGCTGGTCGCGCATGTCCTTGCCCATGGCCTTGTCGCGCAGGCGCCTCTGCCGCTGCTGCCGCATCCTGTGCTCGGTGCGCGCGCGCTTCTGGAAAATCGCCTCCTCGTGCACGCTCACCGCGCGCACGAAGCGCTCGACGCGGCCCAGGTTGGGCTTGCCGTTCTCGCAGATGTACCCGCCCAGCTGCGGCAGCTCCTGCCTGTAGATGGTCATGATGAGGTCGATCGCGCCCTCGCGAATCTCCAGCGTGGGCGAGTGCGGCAAAAAGTCGTTGCCCACGAAGAAGCACATGAACACGAAGTCGTCGTACACGCGCTCCGGGTCGAACGGGAACGGGCACTCCGCGCGGTGCCCGCCCACCGTCATCGGCTGCAGGTCCAGCGCCAGGTACTCGCGCAGGACCGCCACGGACAGGAGCTGGTACGGCTTCCGCGCGATCGCGGGCTTCGGTCGCGCGTCCGCCCCGCCCAGGATCTGGTCGCGCGCGGACGGGACGTCGGGCTCGGGCGCGTTCTTCTGGAACACCACCTCGCGCAGGATCCAAAAGTTTGGCTCGTGCGTCGCCAGCGCCAGCATGATCAGGTCCGCGTCCAGTCCGTACACCACGTGCCTCGTGTTCGGGTCGAAGCCCTTCTTGCCCCGCTGCTGCCTGATGTAGTGCATGGCCTTGTGCTCGCCCTCGCCGGGCACGGACGCGTCGGACATGATCACCTTGATCCCGCGCCAGCCGGGGTCGGTGTTCAGGCGCAGGTGCACGTAGTACTGGAGCGCCGCCGAGAGCCGCCCCATGAAGGGCGTGCCCGGCGTGATGACGTTCGAGTCAAACGCCTCCGACTTGACCTTGTCGGGCACCTTGATGCCCTCCTTCCGGAGCTTCTCGCGTAGCTTGTCCTCCTCCTCCTCCTTCTCCTGCGCCTCCTGCGCGGCGCGGAACCGGCGCGAGCGCTGCTGGTTCATCTTCGCGCGCGGCGCGACGCCGTCGATGGCCATGTACAAGAGCTTTCGCGGGCGCACCATCGCGAACAGCCGGTCGATGTAGTCGAAGATGCACTCGAACACCTCCTCTTCCGTCGTCGGCGCGGGCTGCGGATTCGAGAGCCGAGACGTGTGACGCGGCACGTCATCGTTCCGATAACGAATACAAAGCGAGGACGACGTCAGCGAGGGTTCGGGGAAGACGCGGAGGGTGACGACGACGACGACGGTCCGTCGTCGTCGCCGACGCGAACGAAAGAGCGAAAACGTGAAAGGCGGCGGCGAGGCTGCACCTCGCGATCGTCGCTCGGACGCGGCCGGGGGGCACTTCGGATGCACTTACCCTGTCCTCCGGGTGAAAACACGGGTGAATGATCCCATTCATGTCTAGGTAGAGGTTGTCGAACTCCTGGCCGTTCGGGTTGGGCGCGCTCGTGTCCACGGGGCACGGCGTGCCGTCCGCCTCGAAGGGCTCATCTTCGATCACGTCCTTGATGATGAGCGGGTACTTCTCGGACAGCCACCGGTAGAACGCGGGAACACCCATCGCCGATCCCTGACACCTCTAGCGAGGGTGTACGCGAGGTTGGAGAGACGGGTTCCTCGGCGCCGCGCGTGGGCACGCGCGTCGGCGAGTGTTGCTTCCTCGCATTCTTGCGCCGCCGACCTGCGATGGCGAAAGCGGAGGGGTCGACCGATAATCGCGATGAAAAAAATGAACGCTGAAAGCGGCCCCGTTTTCAAGCGCCTTTCAAACGCGAAATCTCGTTTCCGCTTTCTCGGGTTTTTCCCGTTCGTTGAGACGGCATCACGTGCGAAAGGCAAACGGAGACGACGCGCGTCGCGTGGGACACAACGCGGAGCGCGCACTTCAAGCGTTGCGACTTCTCCAGGAACGGCAGGGAAGCCACCGAACGGAGCGCGCGAGTGACGGACCGCGTCTTTCGATCGTCGAGGCGAGCGGATCGCGATGGCGGAAACGGCGAAGCCCGCGACGGTGGGCAAGTCGACGTACGAGGAGGTGGTGGTCCACCCGCTCGTGCTGCTGTCCGTGGTGGACCACTTCCGCCGTGTGGAAGAGGTGCGTGTCCCGCGCGCGAACTGCGCGACGCCCCCGCAACTCGCCGCGCGACCTTGATGGGCATCGATTGCGTGTCACACGAGAACCCTGCGTCCGGACGTCCACCAGATCCAACTGACGTCGCCTCTCCTCCTTCGCCAAAACTAGGATGACTCTGAGGACAAGCGCGTGGTCGGCGTGCTCCTGGGCGAGCACCGTAAGGGACGCCTGGACGTGACCAGCTCCTTCGCCGGTACGTCACCGTTCCCGATCGACGACGCGAAACCGCGCGCGTGCCACGAACCCGGCGCTTTCTCCGCGGCGCGCGTCACCCCACGCGTGTCTCGCCGTTTCGCCAGATCTGAGACGGAGCTTTTTCGCCGTTCCGCTCTGACCCGAACCCCCCGACGACGCAGTGCCCTTCGAGGAGGACGAGAACGACCCCAGCATCTGGTTCCTGGACCACAGCTACCTGGAGAAGATGTCCGGCATGTTCCGCAGGATCAATGGTGCGCGCACGTCCCCGCCCGCCCTCGTCTCCAGATCGGGCCGCTCGTTTGAAACCCGCTCGCACAGACCAGGCGACAGCCGCGGCGCCCGAAAAAAAATTCGGTTCGGTTCTCCTCTGATTCCGCTTCACGCGCGCGGCGGAGCGAGCCTTCTGACCTCTTCTCCACCCGCGCGCTCTGCCCGCGCGTCCCGAATCCGAACATCCCGAACCCAACCCAACCAACAGCCAAGGAGAAGATCGTGGGATGGTACAGCACCGGGCCGAAGATCCGCGCCGCCGACCTGGACATCCACGCGCTGTTCGCCGAGTACTGCGCGTCGCCGGCGTTTTGCATCATCGACACGCGCCCCGACCGCGTCGGCATCCCCGTGAGCGCGTACCTGTGCGAGAACGAGATCCGCGACGACGGCACGCAGAAGGAGGAGAAGACCTTCGTGCACGTCCCGAGCGCGATCGAGGCGTTCGAGGCGGAGGAGATCGGCGTCGAGCACCTGCTCCGCGACGTCAAGGACAACACCGTCTCGACGCTCGCCACGCGCGTGAGCGAGAAGATGGCGTCGCTGGACGGTCTGGAGAAGCGTCTGCGGGAGACGAAGCGGTACATGGAGCTCGTCGTGGAGGGCGTGTTGCCCGTGAACCACGAGATCCTCGGGCACCTGCAGGATGTCTTCAACCTGCTGCCCAACCTGAACCTGGAGGCCTACGTCAAGGCGTTTGCGGTCAAGACCAACGACGCGATGCTCGTGATGTACCTGTCCAGCCTGATCCGCGCCGTCGTCGCGCTGCACGCGCTCATCGCTAACAAGCAGGCGAACAAGGAGAAGGAGAAGGAGATGGAACTCAAGCTGCTCGAGGCGTCCAGACCGGAGAAGCAGGGGAAGGAGGGGCCGGAGAGCGCCCAGGAGGAGACCGAGGCGAGCGCGAAGAAGTGATTGACGCGTCGGGGGGTGACGATTCGCGCGAAGACGGGTACTGTACGAACGCGAGACTGAAATGATCATTCTCCGCCGTAGCGCCGCGGTTCTCCGCCGCACTCCGCGCGCTCAACTCCACGTCCTGAACGTGTGGTCCGACGAGCAGGACACCAAAAACTCGCCGTTCGGGTCGAACAGCACGCCCTGCACCGCGTCTTCGTGTCCCCTGAGCTCTGCGAGGAGCTCTCCGTCGTTCGACCCGAAACACTTCACCGTCCCGTCGTCGCTCGCCACCGCCACCGTCTCGCCCGCCCGGTCGAAGGAAACCTTGTTCGCCGGGTGCGGCCCGCAGTCCACGGACAACATCTCCGCGACCATGCGCACGTCCCACAGCTTCACCAGTCCGTCCGCGTCGCACGACGCGATGACATCGCCGTTCGTGTTGAACGTCAGGTGGTTCACGGAGTTCAGGTGGCCGTACAGCGTCTGCGCGCACAAACCGGTGCGCATGTCCCAAAGACTCACGGTTTTGTCGCTCGAACCCGTCGCGAAGTTGTTCGTGAACGGCTGCCAGCACACCTCGTTGACGGAGTCCACGTGTCCTCTGAACGCCAGCCGACACCGCGCGGTGTGCAGGTCCCACAAGCGCACGCTGTGGTCCAACGAGCACGACGCCAGGTAATCGCCGGTGTCGTGGAACGCCGCGTTCCAAACCGCCGCGGTGTGTTCTGTCAGCGTCATCGTACACCGCTTCTGCGCGAAATCCCAAATCTTCACCGTGCAATCCCCCGACGCGGACGCCAAGTGCGTCCCGGCGGGGTGGAAGTTGACGCCCGCGACCCAGTCTTTGTGCCCGTCGCCGGACATGATCAGGTTGCCGTTCGGTAAGTCCCACATCTTCCACGTCGCGTCGTCCGACGCCGTGGCGAGGATGGATTTCTTGGGGTGCAGCGCGATGTTCGACACGGACATCAGGTGGCCCTTGAACGTCTTGCTAAGCTTGAAGTTCTCCACGGGGACGGGCTCGGGGGGCTCCTCGTCTTCCGGCGCGCGAGCGAGCTCGCGCCCGGCGTCCGAGCCCGCGGGGGAAGGCGCGCCGTGATACGGCGCGCGCGCCGCCGAGTCGCTCCGCCCCGCCGAGCGCTCGGCGGGCGCCGCCGCCTCGGACCTGGCGGCGTCCATCGCCACCTGCGCCGCCTCTTCCCTAGCCTTCTCCGCCGCCGCCGCCTTCTCCGCCGCAGCCTTCCTGGCCTTCTCCTTCTTCGCCTCCTCCTTGGCCTTCTTCGCCTGCTCCACCTCGATCGCCTCGAGCTTCGCGAGAAGCCGGTCGCGCTCGATGCGCACCAGCATCTTCTCCTTCATGGCGAGCTCGTACTTGCGCTTGAGCTCCTTGATCGTGGGCTCGTACTGCGCGTAGTGCTTGCGCAACTTCTTGATGTCCCCGAGGAGCTTATTTTTCTCCTGCCCGATGCGCTTGTGGTGCATGCGGTGCACGTCGCGCTCCTTGCGGAACTTCTCCCACGTCGACGACGCCTTCTCCACCACCGCCTTCTGCGCGTTCACCTCGCGCCGCAGCGCAACGCACTGGTCGTTCAGCTCCTGGTTGTAGTTGTACACGTCGGGCACAGCGCCCATATCCTCTTTGTTGAGCTTGCCGGTGGCCTCCATCTCGTACCACTCCGTCTCGAACTTCTCGAGCGTCCCGGTCAAGCCCATCCGGACCATGAAGTTGCGCACGAAGTCATCCATCACCTGTTTTGATTTCGTCGGGACGGCGAGGGGAATCGCACACAGGCAGGGAGACACAGGGGGAGGATGAGGGGTCAGCACGCGTGACATGGGTCGCGTTCGGCGCGCTCATACACTCGCGCGTCCCGGACGGCCGTTCGGCGCGGTGACCGCGGTCAGAGCTCGTTCGAGGACGCGTTCAGACGTCCGCGCGAGAAAAAGCTTCCTCGCGGTCCAAATTGGGAACATGCGGTTGGTGGACGTTCGTCCCGGGCTCCCGCACGCACCTCAGGTCTCTTGGTGACCTCCCCGGCGTTGGGTTCGGGTTTCATCGTGGTATTCGCCCCTACTAAAGGCACGCCCAGGCCCTGCAGCGACCGCAACGCGGTTTCGAGGTCCTCGTCGTCCCCGGCGAGCAGGTCATCGTCCTCGATGTCCTCGACGTCGACCTCTTCGTACGCGAAGTCATCGTCGGAATCCTCCAGCGCGTCCACCTCCTCGTACTCCTCGACGGACTCTTCGCCCCCGGCGGCGCTCATGATCTTCCCGCGCGCGATCGAACGCAGGCGTCGTGCGTCTGCACGCGTGCCACGCGAAGTGCCCGTCGCACGCGCGTGGACGGGAGTCGGTCAAACCTCAAACGGCTACGGTCAAGACGGTAAAACCTGCCGCGGCTCATTTTTCCGATGGGAACCGCGAAAAAAACAGCGAGAAGACGAGGTGTTGCGAGACGTGGGCGGTGGTACTGTTCTGTCCGCCGCTGTACACTACAATTCGACGTGCTTCTCGGCCCTATTTCTCACGCCCGTTGCCTTCTTACTTCCCTGCTTTGTCCTGAGCCGATCCAGCGCCGCCTCCGTCCACTCCAGCGCGAGCACCTCGTTCTTCTTGGGCCTCGGTCTGCCGCACGCGTTCGGGGATCGAAAAAGTTCACCCGGTTTATGGCACCTTGCGTCGTTACACGGGATGTATGCGCGCGGGTCCACGAGCTTCTCGCACGGCAGACCGTCGTCCGTCCCGTCGCACAGCGCGAGGATCTCGCTCGCCGCCCACGGGGTCTCCGCGGCCGCCGCGCATAAGCATGTCGCCAGCGCCAACGTGGCGAGCGCCCGTCGTGCCCCTCGCATCTGTCAGTCAAAAGAGACGTGCCAACTCGAAAAGGCCCTGACAGTTTCGGCTTTCGGGCGCTTCGCGTGATGACGGCAATCGGGGTTTAGGGTTGTCGACGTCCCAGACCGTCCCCGCGCCACTCCCGAGCGCGCGATGGCTGCGCGTCTCGTTCAGGCGCACGGCACCGCGTTCGGCTCGTCCGCGTCGCGCGTTCCTCGCCGCGCCTCTCCCGGTGCCGCGCAGCGGCGGAGCGCCGGTCGCGCCGCGCGCGTCGTGGTCGCCCCTCGGCTCCGCGAGATGGCGCCGGGCCCGCGCGGCCGCGCGGCCGCCGCGGCGGACGATGACGCCCCCGAGCTCCCCGACTACGACGTGGTGACGCTCGGCCCGCTGGAGACCTCCGCGCTCGCGCTGAGCCTGCGCGGCTGGAAGGGGGGGAGCGACGACGCGAACGCGTACGTCGCCGCGGTCGACCGAGGGTACGTCCTGCTCGGCGCGCACGCGCCCTCCGAGCTCGCGCTCGCCAAGGAGTACGAGCGGTACTGGCGCTTGTCGGACGCCGCGCAGCTGCCCGGGGTGCGCGCGCCGCAGGTGTATGCCATCGTGGAGGTGGGCGCGCCTGGCGGCGCGTCCGTCGCGGACGCCCTTCAGGCGCACGGCATCGCCGCCGGCGGCGCGGAGCCCGATTTCTTCTGCCTGCGCGCGGCGCCCGGCGCCGCCGCCGCGGCGCTCGCGGCGAGCGTCGCGACCGCGGTGGAGCTGGGCGCGTGTCCCGAGACGCTCGCGGTGGACGGGTTCGACGCGCCCGCGCTCTCTGAGTTCGTGGACGCGCTGCGGACGCTCGCCCCGAACGCGAAGGTGGCGTTCAACCGCGTCGCGTTCTCCGTCGCCAAGCGCGGCGCCGAGACGAGTGGCGTCTTGCGCGCGTGCGCGGCGCTGGGCGTGGGCGCGGTGGCCGCGGACCCGCTCGGGGAGGCCTTCTCGGTGACGGACGAGAAGAGCGCGGCGCACGACGCCGGGATGCTGCAGCTCCTCGCGTTCCTGGGCGCGATGGTGGGCGGCGGCGTGCAGCGGTCGCCCGCGCAGGTGGGCCTGAACTGGGTCGTGTGCAAGGGCGCGACGCCGGAGGTGGCGACGCGCTCCGCCACGCGCGCCTGGGAGTGCGGCGGCGCGATGCTTTGGCGGCTCGACGAAAACGCCGTGGGGATCGTGGACGAGCGCGCGGCGGCGGCGGGCGGCGCGGGCGGCGCGGGCGGAGGGGAGGCGGTGGGGGCGTAGCGGTGTGACGACGGATGGACGCGGAAAGAGCGCGCGACGACGACGCGCGCCGCGGACGACGGCGAGCCCTCGCTGATTTCACCGAAACAGCGGAAGTTCCGAAACTGGCCGCTTTCGTTTTCCCCGAAACCGGCTCGAGACGTCTTCGCGCTGAGATATCGGCGTTCGCGCACTTCCCCTCGCGCGAGACATGCCGTCACTCAGCCATCCGCGCGCGTCCTGGCCCGAGTACGCGCCTCGACCGCGGCGCACCGCGCGAGACTACACGGACGTCGTCGCAATCGCGGTGATGGTCTGCGTCCTTTGTTTGTACGCCTGCGTCGAAAAGGCTCGGCGCCCAGTCGTTCCCTCGGACCGGCCGCCGCACGCGCGCCGCCTCTCCTTCGCCGTGACCAGCTCCATGGGGTGGAACAGCCCCGCGAGCGAAGGCGAGATCGTCACAACGAAAGGCCTGAAGGGGTTCGAGACGTCGTACGCGGTGTACTTCGGCGACGCGCGCGAGAAGCGCGACGCCGCGGTTGCTGCCGAAACCGGCGGTCCGGAGACTCCGGCGTCCGAGGGTCTTCCGGACGACGAGCAGGAAGACGAAGCACGGGAAGACGATCGGACGACCGTCTCCGTGGGCGGTCCCACGAGGACGAGCTCGGGCGTCGGCGCGGTGTTAACATGAAACGGCGAAGCGAACGAAGATGCGGAAACGTTGAAATGGCTAGCGACCGCGTCCGCGACCGCCGCCGCCGCCTCCGCCCCTGCCTCCGCCCCTACCTCCGCCTCTTCCTCCGCCGCGG
>MDSV01062765.1_pt1 | contig 29736 bp, 27 predicted proteins | sample 810851 | NCBI WGS metagenome assembly MDSV01 (sample SAMN05326640, study PRJNA326480) | marine metagenome | isolation source: seawater | place: Atlantic Ocean: North East | collected 2012 | reverse complement strand
TTTAAAAATACTTTGACCACTTTTAGTCATATATTTTCTTATAAAGCTTTTGTCCTCACCTGCTAAACATAAATCACTATGATTTCTAAAATGTTTGATACTAAAACCAAAATCAACTATTTCTTTTAAAGATTGTTTAAAAATATTACCAATTTTTATATGAACATAAGGACATACCAAAACATCACCTATTGGTGTAATGTACAATCGATTGACTGTTGTGCAGCCTAAAATACCTTCGTAAGTTCTATCAAATGGATTCCATATATTTCTAATTAAATTTTTATATTCTTTTCTAATTTTTCTTAAATATTCTCTGTCTTTGTCATCACAAATTATTTCTTCTGCCTTTTGCCACATTCCAGCTGGCACTGCTACATTAAGCAATGTTTTATATTTTTGCTGTTTAGAATAATCCAATAATTGCTTTAAATGATCAGTATGAGCATTATAATGGCCAACAGTTATATTGAGGTAAGGATCTATTCCAGCTTTTTGTACATGTTTTAAACCTTCTATAGCTCTCCTCCAAGAATCTTTTCTACCTCTGATCTCGTCATGGATTTTTTCATCCATGCTATCGATGCTTACTGATACTCGACTTACATTAGCTTCTGCTAATCTTTGTGCCATTTTTTCATCTAAGTGGTAGCCATTGGTAGTAAGATATAAATAAAATCTTTCAGGTTTAATAGCTTCTAAAACTTTAAAGAGTTTTTTTGGTTGTAATAAAAGTTCTCCACCTTGTAAATCGAATTCGAAATATCCTAATTCATCAGCCTCATCTGCCAATTTAGCTATTGCGTCATAATCTAAATATTCTTTTACATGGTCTCCCTTGGGAGAATTTGTAAAACAATATTTACATCTTAAGTTACAAGCGTTATTAAAATTAAGATCTATACCTCTTGTTTTTGTTCCAACTTTGCCGTCGTTATATTTAACATACTCATAAAAATCTTTGAGTTTTTTTACTAATCTGGGTTTTTTAAGTAACGATGAAGCTATTGGCATTTAAATTTTTATTTTTTATTCAAATTATACTTTTTAATTTCTTCTGGCAATATTAAGTTAAATTCTGATTTACAAGCTAATTCATTGTTTATAAACCCTTTTCCATCAATTGAAGCTATCCCTCTAACAAATTTTTTTACTTTTGTTTCTATAACAAGTCTATTATTAGGAGTAATTTTTTTTATAAATTTTGTATTATTTGCTGAAGTTAGATACATAATTTTACCTTTGTTTCCAGGTAAAGACAGAATTGATAGAGCTGACATTTGTACTAAGGCTTCAATCTGTAACATGCCCGGCATATTTGGATCATTTGGCCAGTGAACTTTGAAAAACCACTCATTTTCTGACAAATCTTTATAGCCTTTGGCGCTTTCTCCTGGAATTACTTCTGTTGCGAAATCAATCATCAAATAAGGATCTCTATTTTGTTGATACTCGCAAATTTGTTCTTTATTTAGAGTTAATAATTTCATCTGATATCAATCACTCTCGTTAATATTTTATTAATATCATAACCATCCCAAAATAAATTTATATCGAGTGCTTGACCGATTGGAACAATTCTATCAATACCATTTAAGTTATTTTTAAAAATAAAATTTTTAAATGTTTTTTTATCTACACCAAAATAAGTTAATGTTTGGTAACGATTATTAATTTGTTTTTTTATTTGTTCCAAACTGGTAACATTAGTTTCATAAAAAAGGCCCCACTTACCTCGAAATTCATGATTCTTTTTCTCTATTTTTTTTAATTCTAAAACATAAATTAAATTTCCAAATTTTTTTACATTTTGAACTTGAGAAGAAGATAATATTTTGTCGTAAAAATTGGTTAATTTATCAAATAATGCACTTTCACTTAAATCGTATTTTTCTTTTGTAACTTTATAAAGAATTTTCCAGAATTTATTTTTAGCTTTATTATTATCTTTGCCTAACCAAATAATTAAATGAGGAGATGAACATGCGTTTTGATCAACAAGAAAAGTATCATTATAAAATTTGAGCGATAATTCCTTTAAAGATTTGTCAGATAATTGTAATAATTTTTTTGAATCTATTACACAAAAAGAATATCTATCAGGAAATGTTATATCTAATGTTTTCTGTTGAGTTGAAAATAGTTTCATTTCAGATATCGTTTTATCTCCTCCCCAAATCATTCTGGCATTGCAGTTTTTTGAGAATTCTTTGGTAATGCTATCTTCTTCTTTTTTATATCTAATAATTAATAACATTTCTTTAATTCTATTATATTTTTTTTTTAAAATTTTGTTTATGCAAAAACAAATAATTTCTATTTGTTTAAACTTTTGTGACGGGACTTTTACAATATTCGAATTACCAGTTAATAAACCAAAGATTAATGAATAAGCGAAATTTGTAGGTATATTTGATGGAGTGATGTGAAATATCAATCCTAATCCAAGTCTATTTTCTGTAAAAGAAAATTTTGACTTAAGTTTTAAAATTTCATTTTTTCTACACCAGAAAGCTAATGTTTGTAAATCACTATATTTTTTAGCTTCTTTGGATTTAAAAAGCATTTTTGAAAAATCAGCTAAAAAATTACAAACATCATCGTTATATGGTTCTATTGCTTTATTTGTTATAAATTTGTTTCCAACCAAATATTCAATTTTATAATCCTTTTTCATATATCACTACAACCTCTAATAACAGATTTTGCAAATCTTCCATGTATTATAAATTTTGTTTTATTTTTACAAATATTACAGTTTTTGTCATTTTTGATAATTTCACCAATATCCTCTGTTAAAATAATATGACCTGGATAACTACTTGGAAGTAAAGAAATCAATTGAACAAAACCTTTTTTTCCAGGTGTTAAAATGTTTAAATCTTTATCTCTAATTAAAATTTCTGAATAACTATTAGTTTTAAAACAATTACAATTAGGACATTCTAAAAATATAGAACCTGTTTGCTCGATTAATCCGTAATAATTATAAACACTATTTGTATTAATTTTTTTTTTAATTTTTCTTTTAAATTCTTGTGGATTTATTTTTAAATTTTCCATTTTTTTCCATCCACCACCATGCAAAATTATTCCATTTGAAAAATCTCTTAACAAATTTTTAGAATTTAATTTTATAATTAAATTTTCATATATATTAAATGTAAATCCAAAAACTAAAAATGGCTTGTCTCCATATTTAGATAAAAAATCATTTAAAATTTTATAATTTAAAGATTTATCTTCTTTTAATAAATATGTATGATTTTTTCCAAAAATTGAAAAACCATTGATTGCTGCAACTTTGGCATTAAATTTAAATCTATCCTTTAATTTATTAAAATTATCAACAATTAACATTGGTAGTCTGTTTTTTCCCAAAACTTCTGTCATAATTGAATTGAGAGCTTTTACTTGGTTATTAGAATTTTCTCTATCTAAATAAATTTTTGATAATTTACTATTTGAAGTTCCTGAAGAGTTAAGAGTTTTATATATTTTTTGTTTTGGTATGCTAATCAAATCTTGCTCTTTAAAAAGATTCACTGGCAAAAAAGGCTGATCTTTTAACTCATATTGTTTTTTAATATCATATTTTAAAAAATCTAAAATTTTTTTATATTCTTTGCACTTTTTGTAATGATGAAGAATTACTGATTTTAGTTTTTTTTTAAATTCTTTTTGTTCATTTCGCATTTATAGTGACTTAAAGTTTGTAGATATTTTTTCAAAATTTTTGTTTGTTATAAAAATTTCTGTTTTTCTTATCTTAAAATTTTGATTTAAAATCTTTTTTATTTTCATCTCATTAAAATTATTTTTTAATTTAATTAATAATTTATCATTTTCTGAAATACAAATTGCATTTATTTTGTGGCTAGCTAATGTTTTTTCTATATCTTCTAAATTAAACCTGATTCCATATAATTTTATAAACCTATTTTTTCTACCTACAATAAAATAATAATCATCTTTATCTTTATAAGCTATATCTCCGGTGTATAGTATTTTATTATTTTCATCTCCCTTTTTTAAATCTTTTATATTACTTGCATATCCAAGTGATACATTATTTCCTTTGAAAACTAACTCACCATTCACAAATGGTTTGGATATCCTCTTTTTATTTTCATCAAGTAAAAAAAAATGAGTATTTTTTAAAGGTTTACCAATACTTCCTTTTTTTTTTTATAATTTTATTAGGATTTAAATATGACATTCTTGGACTAGCCTCTGTTTGACCGTACATCGTATAAAATTTTATTTTTTTTAATTTACAAATTTTGTTCATATATACAAATTGGGAATTTTTCATTTTACCTCCAGCTTGTGTCAGATATTTGAGACTATGTAATTTAAAATTTTCAAATTTTAATTTTTCTAAATAATCATAAAACTGAGGGACACCTCCAAAAGAATTAACTTTGTATGAATTTAGGTTATCCCAAAAAATTTTATCAAAAATAGTATGATTGTTAATTATAATTTTTGCACCTTTTTCTAAGTGAGAATTAATTATTGATAAACCATATGAATAAGCCATTGGCATCGTTGTTATTGTTGTGTGATTTGAATTAATTTTCAAGTAGTTAATTATTTTTTTTGTATTATCTAATAGGTTATTTTTTGAAATCCTGACAAATTTAGGGTTATTTGTAGATCCTGATGTGCTAAGCAAAATATAATTTTTCTTGTTTATTTTATCTTTTTTAAATTTACTATTTTCGAATAATGAAAAATTGTTAATATTGTAAATTACTTTCAAATATTTTTTTTCAAAAAAAAAATTCTTCTCAGAAAAAATGTATTTAGGTCTATAAATTTTAATTATATCTTCTAAATAATTTTTATTAAAACTTGCATCTGCTATAATTGTTGTATGGTTGTTTCTCAAAAAACTTACATAGCCATATATTGAAGAAACACTATTATTACAAATAAGTAAAATTAATGATGTTTTTTTTAAGATTTTATTTATCTTATCACTTTCGGTTATCAAATTTTGATAAGTAATTTTTTCTTTCTGCTCACCTATTAGAGCTACTCTGGCCCTGAATTTATTAAAATTATTAAACATTTATATTTTTGGGGTAAATAAGATGGCCCTCATTCTTAATATCTTTTACCATTATTTGATATACAGCTGGAATATCAACTAATGTAAACGATATATTTTTATCTACTATTGTTTTGATAGCATCATTTTCTCTAAGCTTGTCGTCCATTTTTTTATCAATAAAAGTTACACCATTGAAATCCTCATTTCTTACATACATGGTACATTTTGTTAAATTTTTGACATTGTTTTCATCGATATAATTAGATTCAAATTTTTTTAAATATCTATAATTAACTCCAACTTGCTGTTCAGCAACATGAACAAAGGTCAAACTTTCTTTATAATCAATATCAATAAATAAATTTTTACCTTTATTATTTATTAAAAAACCAAAAGGAGAATTTAAATCAAAACAACATTCGTGCGTAAGGCTTTTTAAAAATTTCTGATTTTTACCACTAACTGCAAATGAATAAATTGGATTTCTTGTTCTTATAAAATCCTTTCTTGATAAAGCAACTTTAGTAAGGGAGCCAGATCTTGAGGGAGTTTTAAAATAATTAAATTCTTTTTCATTGCAAAAATCCCAATTAAATGTAGGTAAAAGTAAAGTTCCATCTTCCCCAATTTTATTTAAAATTTCATCTAAAATTAAATTAGGATTAAAGTTTTTTTTTTGCCTCTTGTAGTGAATAAGAATTTTTTTTATATCTGAATTTATTATTATATTGTTGCCTTTTTTTATATCTAAATTATGAAAAATTTTACCAAAATCAATCATTCAAATTATAATTTTATTATTCTTTAAATTTTTATATTCCTTAATTACTTTAGAAAGAGGTTGTTTTAATAAGTTTGCAATATCAAAAATATTTTTTTTACCATCCGAGTAAGAAATTATATTCATTCTTAGTTCAAGGTCTTTAGTATGTGTATTTTTTTTTGATATAAGAGGATATAATCCTCTTTTACCCATATTTGGCTCACAAAAAATTCTAGTTTTTGGAAAAAGCCCTAATTCAATAGCAATTATAATATTTTTAAGTACTTCAAGAGATTCTTCTAAATTTTTTTGTGAAACAATTTTTAAATTATCTTTGTCGGTATGATATTCTTTATAATTTAATGATCTTGAAAAGGAACATAGTGGCAAATCAATGCCTGGTGAACAATACTGTCTTTCATCACTAGCCCTGTGAAGATAAGAATATTTTTTATACTTTTTATAATCTCTTAACGAAGATTCTATCGCTGAGTCTGCTAAAGTTTTACCGTTTCTACTTTCTATAAAACTAAAATTTCCTTTATCGCCCAAACATGTCAAATTGTAACCACATATTACATTTTTTTTTAAAAAATTCTTATACTTTGATAAATATGAGATAGAACCAATTGTTTCAGGCAATAAAACAAATCGATATGTATAATTTGTCTTCTTAAATTCTTTTTTTACAAATTGCAGTAATTTATTCAAAACAACTGGTCCGCTTAATTCATTGTTTGCCATTGAAGGATGACAAAGATAACTACTAAAAAATATTTCTTTTTTTGATTTTCCTTTGATTATCGCATGAGATAAATCAAGTGTCCCTTTTTTCAATTCACTATCAATAAAAACACGATAATTTCCAATTGGTAGCTTTCTTTTATTTTTATCTGACATGCAAAACCCCCAATTTCTATCATAATAACTTGTAACGTATGGAATTGAGTCTGGTTGGTTTTTAATAGTAAATATTTTTTTAAGTAATTTTTTTTTACTTATAACAAAATCAACAGGTATTGAATAACCTACTACATTTAAATTACTTTCTTTAAATTTTGAAAATCTTTTTCCACTCTCATGTTCAATATATGCATCTTTAATATTCCATTCTTTTGGAATGGTCCAATCAAAAACTTTTCTTCCTGTTGGAAACTTAATTCTTTTAAATTCTGGATTTATTTTTTCAAAATACTTTAATGATTGTCTTATTCCGTTTCCAGTTATAGATCTACAATATGGAAACAAATCCTTCATCCAATCATACATGCTTTTTTTTTTGATATTAGTTTTCATTAGTAACCTTTAAATCTTTTTTATATATCTAATAATTTAATAATTAAACGTGGCCACTATTTGTTAATCAGTAATATTAAAAAAGTGTTAAATTATTTAGTAGTCTTATTTATTTACCTATTTTATATATTAAAAAAGTGTAGTATTAAACTTATTGTATAAATGCCTAAAATTCTATTAGCAAATCCTTTTTTGTAAATGTTTGATATTATTATTCCCCTCAGATCAGGGTCAAAAGGAATTATAAATAAAAATATAAAAAACTTTAATAAAGATATTTTAGCAAATTTTTTAATAAAAAAAGTAATAAATTTAAAAGATATAAATAGAATTTTTATACTTACTGACTCAATAAAATATAAAAAAAAAATCATTAAACACAAAAAAATTAATACTAAGTATTTGAGACTAAAAAAATATTCTAAAAATAATTCAAAGATTTATGATTTAATAAAACATTTTATTAAATGGTCAGACGATAAAAACTATAAAATTAAAAAAATTTTTGTATTACAGGCTACATCTCCCCTTTTAAGTAAAAAAGAAATAGATCAAACAATAAAATTTATTAAAAGTAAAAAAATTGACTCTTTATTCCATGTTTCGGAAATGATTGAGCATCCTTATGAATGTATCAAAGGTTTTAAAAAAAGCTGGAAACATATTTTAAAAAATAAAAAAATAAATAGACAAAATTTTGAAAAATTTTATTTTATAACTGGTTCACTTTGGTTTTTTACGAAAAAATTTTTTTTAAAACATAAAAAATTTTATAATGAAAAATCATTTGCTTATAAGGTTGATAAAGTCAACTTTGTGGATATAGATACAAAATTTGACCTTGAGGTTGCAAAAAGATTAAAAAATTTAAAGGTTAGAAATTAAGCTTTAGAACTTAGGATTTTACAAGTAATTTAATAATGTCTCTTATTTTTAATCATCTATTATCCAAAAGAGTAGTAATAATTTTATTAACTTATATTACAAATCTCTTTCTCATAAAGTGTTTAATTTTATTTTCTCTAAAACTTGGTTTCTTAAGTTCTTTTCCCAATAGGTAAGAAATTTTTTTTATATCGATAGATATTCTTTTTAAATCTGATGGATCAGCAGAAAGAATATGGTCTGTTCCTTTAAATTTTTTATTTAAGGTAAAATGCTTTTCTATCACAGTTGCGCCGAGTGATACGGCTGTCAAACATGCCAATGATCCAATGCAATGATCAGAATAACCAATTTGATTTTTGGGAAATTTCTTTTGAAGTACTTTTATAGCAAGCAAATTTGCATTTTTTTCAATTAAGGGGTATTCGCTTACGCAGTGCATTATAACTACTTCTAGATTTGAAAGATATTTTAAACTATTTTTTATTTCTTTAATAGTTGACATGCCTGTAGATAAAAAAACTTTTTTACATTTTTGATTTAAATATTTTAAAATATTTTTTTCATGCATTTTTGATGATGCTACTTTTATTGTTTGCATTTTAAGTTTTTCACACAAAAACTCTGCTCTCTCTAAACTGAATGGAGAGCTTAAAAATTTTATTTTTTTTTTTTTAGAATATATTTTAAGATCTGTGTGGTTATTGTCAGTTAAAGAAACTTTTTTAAACCATTCATATTCTGGATCGTTCTTTTTTAAACATAATTCGTTATAAGATTGAAACTTTGCATAATCTGCACCAGCTTTTTTTGCTTCATGTATAAGCTTTTTTGCAAGATTTAATTTACCGAGATAATTTTCACCTATTTCAGCAATTAATGTTATTTTTTTTTTCATGATTAATAGTATATATAACTCTGCAAAATATTTACAATTGTATTAAATAAACTAAATTATTATCACATGAAATTTAAAATAAACTTTGAATTAAATGATAAAAATAAACTATTTGAATACTGGGATGATATAATTAAAAATAATGTTTGGTCACATGGCAAATATACTGAATTATTTGAGGAAAAGTGGTCAAAATTTAATGATTTATATTCCCTTAGTTTTTCAAGCTGGTCGGGAGCTGCAGAAGCTGTTTTAAAATACTTCAAGTTAGAAAACGAACTAATTTTATGTCCATCAAATACTTTCCAAGCAACACCAATGATATCAATTAATAATGGTTGCAGAATTAAATTTGTTGATTGTAATAAAAATGATCTCTGTATTTCGTATGAAGACTTAAAAAAAAAAATTGAAATTTATTCTCCAAAAGCAATCTGGGTAGTACATATTGGTGGTCATTTATCTTTTGAAATAGAAAAAATTTCTAAATTATGCAAAGAAAAAAAAATAATATTAATCGAAGACTGTGCTCATGCACATGGTGCAAGCTTTAATAAAAAAAAACCTGGGTCTTGGGGAGATGCTGGAATTTATTCCTTATACGCAACAAAAACGATTTCAACTGGAGAAGGTGGTATTTTGGTCTCAAACAATAGAGACTTAATTGATTTTTCAAAATCTTTTAAAAATTATGGTAAACCTGAAAATAAAGTAATTGGTAAAAACTATAGAATGAGTGAGTTTAATGCTGCTTTAGGATGTGTTCAAATTGATCGCTTAAAAGACATTGTTAACTGGAAAAATGAAAAAATTTCAAAAGAAATCAAAAATTATACTAATTATTTAAAACTTCCAGATGGAATGATTTCTGGTTACTATAAATTTATAGTCTTTGATAAAATTAATAATAGCACAGGAAAAGTTTATGATATAGGTTGCCATAAAATTTTTAAAGAAAATGTAAAATTAGAAAATACTGATTGGGTAAATAATAATCATTGGTGTGTTCCAATTTATTATAAAGGATAGAAATGAAAATATTAGTTACAGGGGGTTCAGGTTTTATTGGAAGCCATATAGTTGAAGAGTTAGCAAAAGATAAAAATAACAAAGTCTATATTTTTGATATTGTTAAACCTGATATAGATCATAGTCCAAATGTAAAATATATTGATGGTGATATTTGTTACAAAACATCAATTGATAAAGCTATACAAGGTTGTGAAGAAGTTTATGATTGTGCCGGTGTACTTGGGACTCATGAACTAGTATTTCAAACAGAAAGAGCTATTGATACAAATATAAAAGGTGCTTTTAACGTAATTCAATCATGCTTAGATTTTAATGTTAAAAGAGTCTTTCATCCAACAAAACCTATTTTTAAAAATTATTGGGAAAATACTTACACTATTTCTAAAATTACTGCTGAAAATTTTGTGAGAATGTTTCGAGAAGTTTACAAGATGGATGTAACTGTTCTAAGATGGATGAATGCCTCTGGGCCAAGGCAGCATGTTTATCCAGTAAGAAAATTTATACCTATTATAATTACTCAAGCTATACTTAATGAAGATATTGAGATTTATGGAACTGGTAACCAAACTGTTGATATAATTGATGTGAGAGATATAGCAAATATTGCAATAAGCAGCACAAGAAAAGGAATTGGTAAAGATTTAGATAAAGTTTATGATGTAGGCTCGGGTCATGCTATAAGCTGCAATGATGTAGCAGAATATGTTTTAAAAAAAACAAATTCTAAATCTAAAATAAATCATTTGCCTATGAGAATTGGGGAAGCTTTAGATACTAAGATTGCTGCAAAATCTCACAATGAACTATTACAAAAAATTAATTATAAACTTCAATATTCATTTGAAGATACCATGGATGCTTGCATAGATTATATGAAGGAGCTTGATATAAATTATTTAAAAAAAGCCTATAATTTTTTCAAATAGTGGAAAAAAAAAAAATTACAATAATAATTTGTTCTTATAACAACTCACTATATTTAAAAAGATGCCTCAATAGTGTTTTTAATCAGTCTGTGTCATTTGATAAATTTAATGTCATTTTAATTGATGATAATTCAAATGATACATCCTTAAAAATTGCAAATAGTTTTAAAAATAATAAAAACTTAAAAATTTTAAAAAATTATAAAAATTTAGGACTCGTTAAAAGTTGTAACAAGGCAATTAGACACACAAAAACAGAGTTTTTTGTAAGAGTTGACTCTGATGACTATGTATCTAAAAATTTTATAAAATTTTTTCTAAAATATATAGAAAAAGGTTATGACTTTATTTTTACTAATTACAAAATCATCAAAAATAATAAATTTAAAAAAATTAATATTAATAAATTTAAATTGAAAAATTTGATCTCCTGTTCTGTAGCGCTAAAAATAGAAATTACTAAAAAAATTGGAGGATATAGAAATTTTTTATGGGAAGAGTATGATCTTTATCTAAGATATTTGAAAAAAACAAAAAAAATTTTTAGAGTAGAAAAACATCTTTACTTTTATAGATTTCATAAGAACAATATGACTAAATCATTATCTTGGAAAAAAAGGGCTTGGAAACAATTATATAAAAAGTATAAAAAGAGCGATATTAAGTATCTAGAAAAACAGTTAATTAAGATCTTATAATAATTTTAATATATTTTCTCAATCTATGGTTCTGAAAAAAATTTAATGGATTATAGAGCTTATCTTGGATATTGGATCTATGTCTTAATGAAAAATTTGATAATTTAACTTGTTTTAAAAAAATTAAAAAACTGTTGAAATTTAATTGAATTTTATCAAAAAACGTTTTCTTTTTTATTGTTATATTATTTAAAATTTCATCACCAATAATTTTATAAGCCTTTTCTTTTCTAGGAAAATTAAATGCTGGTACTGATGTTTCTTTAATTTCTTTTTCTGAATGTTCTGAAAAATATTGATCGTTATTTATCTCATTTGAATTAATTATTTTATATAAATTATCAAAATTTTCTGGCTGAAATGGAAATTTTGAATATACAGGTTTTAAATAGTCATCTACCATATCTATTATATTATTGGGCATAAATTTTCTTAAACTATAGCTTGGAATACCAGAAAAATACGAATCGTAAAGAAGTGTACTTCCAAATGATAAAATCATTTTTTGATTTGAAATCCATTCGTTTAAAATTAAATTTCTATCAACTGAAATATTTTTAGTTACTTTTTCATAAGATTTAACATTTTTAATACTTTCCATAGGGTGGGCTCTTATCGAAAAATTAAGGTTTTTATTATCGTTAATAATCTTGTTAATTATTAAAAATTGATACATTTCAAACCATAAAAAAAATAAATCTTTTTCTTGGCTTCTAATATCAATTTGATTTTTTTTATGATCATCGTTCATTAAATTTTTTTTATAGGTACTAATTACTTGTATCGCGTGTTGTATACTGTTGAAATGATTACCAAACATAAATGATTTAAAAGATGTTGCTATTCCTATTGTTTTATTTTTTAAATTTTTATCTTTCTTAAATATTTTATTAATATCATTAAACCATAAATCAGAACTTGGAGTTCCAGTAACAGTTATTTGATTTTCATTAAATAAGTTATGTTTTAAAAGTATATTTTTGTAAAATTCTCCAGGAACAAAAATTTTGTTAATATTTAATTTTAATTTTTTACTGTGGTTTTCATCAGAAGCATTTTCTTTTACATAAGATCTCAAAAAAGAAAGTATTCCTTTTTCATTACCTCCCGAATGTTCAACGGGAATAAAGAAAAGTTTGAATTTATATCTTTCTTTAAAATCAAAAATATCATGAAAATCAATTTGTACTCTTGGAACTATCACGGCTTGGGGTTTTAAAAGTTGAATTGCAGTTCTAAAAATACTTTTCGATACAACTCTGACAACTAAATTTTTTTTTAAATAATAATCCAACAATTCGCTGGAAAATTGTTCTCTATATTTATTATCATTAACTATTAAAACATCTATCATCTGAAACTAATTAATTTAATCAATGTAAAAAAATTTTTATTGAAATTCTTAACATTCTTAGTGCTTAAATCATATTTTTTATAATCTATCAATTGTATGTTTATTTATTTGTAACAAAGATAATCTGGGTATATATATTTTACAAATGAAATATACTTACCTTTCAAAAATACCTTCAATAAAAAATAAAAAATTTATCGAAAATTTTTTTATTAATAAAAATTTAAAATTATTAGTTGATTTATCTAAAAAAACTAAACCGTCAGTTAATCAAATGCTATCTGACGAGCCATATATTCCTGAGTTAGATGATTTATATTATTTATATCAGTATGTTTTAATTAACAATAGAACTACAATATTTGAGTTTGGTTCTGGATGGTCAACTTTAATATTTAGTTTAGCACTAAAAGAACTTAGAGATAAATTTTCTAAGGAAATTAAGTTCTTAAGAAGAAATAATCCATTTGAATTATTTGTAATAGAAAATGAAAAAAAATATTTAAATATAACCAGAGATAGAATAAAAAAATTTAATAAATATCTTAATATTAAAAAACCAGTAAAAATTAATTATTCTTTATCTGATGTTGAAATGACACTTTTTAACAATAGAATTTGCACTCAATATAAAAAATTACCACAATGTAATCCTGATTTTGTTTATTTAGATGGACCAGATCAATTTAATATTAAAGGAGATATTAATGGCATAAGTACAAGACATAAAGATATGATGCCAATGGTATGTGATATTTTAAAATTTGAATATTTTTACACTCCTGGAACTATTATAGTTTGTGATGGAAGGGCTGCAAATGCTAAATTTTTAAAAGATAATTTGAAAAGAAACTGGAAATATTTTAATAATTTAAAATCTGATCAACATATATTTTGTCTAGTTGATCCAATTTTAGGAAAATATAATAAATTACAATTAGAATTTTATAAAAAAAAATAACTTAAAAATTCATTAACTGATTATATAACTTTTGATGCTTTAAAATTTTAAATATTCTATGAAAAATCCAATTAAAAATGAATTAAAAAAATTGAAACTTATTTCAGAAGTAAATTTGGTCACGATAAGTAATAAAACAAGAGATAAAAAAATAAAAGTGATCAAAGATTTAGTGTCTAAGGTAATATTTTTAGAAAAATATATAACCACTAGTGATTATTATTCTTCTATTAATTATAAAGATGGCAGAAAATTTTCAAAAAAAACAAAAAAAATGATCGTTAAGGTAAAAACATTAAACGGAAAAATAAAATCAACAGTAATTCAAGACGACTATAGAAGAGCAGGTCAATTTTACAAAATTTTAAAAAATAAAGATGTACTTGATTTTGGGTGTGGTTGGGGTGGTTTTTTAAAAAATGCTAAAAATTGCAAGTCACTTAGTGGTATAGAGTTAAGAAGAGAGTGTATAAATTATATTAAAGATAATTTAAAAAAAATAAAAATATCAAGCAATATTCATAATTTTAAAAAAAAATTTGATATAATTACAATGTTTCATGTTTTGGAACATATACCTAAGCAAGTTGAGACTTTAAAGTTACTTAAAGCAAAATTAAAAAAAGGAGGGAAGATTATAATTGAAGTGCCGCATGCTGAAGATTTTTTAATTTTACAGGATGAGTTGAAAGAATTTAAAAATTTTACCTTTTGGAGTGAACACCTTATACTTCATACCTATAGAACACTAAAAGTAATTCTTACTAAGGCAGGCTTTAAAAATATCAATATTCAATATTATCAGAGATATAATTTCTCAAATCACTTGGGGTGGTTTATTAAAAGAAAGCCAGATGGTCATAATTTTTATAAAAAAGCTATTAATAAAAAGTTGAATCAAGCCTATTGTGAAAACCTTAAAATGTTAGGCCAAACAGATACATTAATTGCTATTGCAAGATAGAATTTCCTGGAGTAAATAAAATATACTTATTTATGTTAAATAAATTAAGACTTAAATTTTTCAATAGAAGAGTAATACAACTCCATTATTTCAATATTTATCATAAATTTTTTTGTAAAAAAGAACCAAAAGAGCTTTTTGATAATGGATATATATTATTAAAAGAAAAGTTCCCTTTAAAAAAATTAGATTTTTTAAATAAGTATTTAAATTATAAAGATTACGAATTCGTTGTAGATGGAAAAAAATTAGACTTTATAGATCTAAAAAAAATTTACAGTATATTGAATAATCTTGGAATCTTATCAATTGTAAAAAAGTATCTGGGAGATAGAATTTATTGTTATGATAACAGTATTAAAACCTTGGGTAATCGTAAATGCAATGATAGTTCTTGGCAGCCTCATCACGACTCTAAAGGAAGAAGAATAAAAATTTATATATGGCTGAACGAAGAAAATTTAAATACACATCCACTATATTATTTAAAAAAAACTCATAGAAATATTATAAACTGGGCAAAATACGAAGAAACAAGATTTCCTCATATTGATTCAAATAAATTTGATAAAATTTATGGGCAAGAAGGTAGTATTATAATTTTTGATACTCATGGAATTCATTCCCACTTCAAAAATACCACTGTCCCAAGATCTGTAATTGAATTAACATTTGAGTCATATGGTATTTTTAACAGATTGAATAAAAAAAATATTGATGCAGAAATATCCAGGCTTAACTTAATTGAGCTTAATAAGTTACTTTAATATTTGTTTACAAGTTTATTTTCAATAAAATATTGATATAGGCGTTGATCAAAATCGCATACTGATTCTAATAATTTTAAATCATTTTCATTTAAGTTAGTTGTTTTGATTGATTTGTTAACTTTCAAATCTTCAAAATAAATAATTTTAAAATTAATTTTTTGAAATAACTTTTTTCTATTAATGTTTTCCAAAGTATATACATTTATTTTTTTTAAATTATCTATTGCTTTTTTTAAGTCGGTTTCGTCTACAACATATTTTTCTGAAAAATTATCTGTTTCATCCCAAGCAAGAGTATCTATGCTAGACATATTTATTTTATTAGAAAAAAATCTGGTACAAATATTGTCAAATTGTTTTTTTTTGATTAAAGGTACAAAATCAATTATTTTCATCTTTTTTTTTTGAATAATGTTACTGCTCAATTTTTTATAATTATTTTTTTTATCGAAATTTAAGTGAGAAAAGTAGTACGAAATATATATATCTATTGGATATCTGAGAATCGTGAATTGAAAAATATTTTTTTCATTAAAATAATTAAATGTTTTATGACCTATAAAAATATTTTTTTTACTTTCTGTAAAATCTTTCTCAGTCAGAGGCAAATAATCACTTTTTTGAAAAAAACTTTCTTTGCCACAATACTTTAAAAAAATAGATTTAATTGAAGTGCCTGAACATTTAGGAATATGAAACATAATTATTTTCTTATATTTACTTGAGACAAAAAAAATATTTAATTTTTTTATTATGTACATTATGATTTTGATAAACATCAGTTAACCTTTATCTAAAGAATATAATCTTTTTATTTTTCTAAAATTTTTTTTATCTGCAATTCACCATTCCATTTCAGTTTTTTACATCTATTATTAAACATATTCTTAAATTTTAAGTCGTTAAATTTTAAATTAATAAAATTAAAAGCCTGCTCTAATTTTGCAAATTTAAATCCTAATTTTTTTTTAGTCAATATATGAGTATTATATTGAAACTCTTTATTTTCCATTTCTATAATTGGAAAAATGACTATTCCTCTTTTAAGGCATTCCTCAACTGTTCCTAATCCTGGTTTAATGATTGCAAAAGAAACATTGGAGTACATTTTTTCTGAAAAATCTGCTTTATGAATATTAAATTTTTTTAAATTCGGAACATATAGTTTTGGGTCTAAATAAATTTTTTTTTTTTTAAAAATGTTTTCTTTTAATAACTTTATTATTTTTATTTTAAAACGGGCTAGCAATCTACTTTTTGCTGATCCAACTGCAATTAAGATACAATCATTATTTTTATTTGGTTTGAATTTTTCAAAAAAACCAATTTTTTTGATATTTATTTTCGCTTTGATGTTTGAAAATAAATAATTAGAAAAAACTATAATATTTTTTTTTTTCAAATTTTTAACATTTTTAAATTTTTTATTAAAAATTTCTTCCCAAAAAAAATTTGCAATCACAAAATTTTTTTTTTTATGAAAAATAATTTCTTTGTTAATTTCATTATCAGAAATAATTTTAGTAAAATTTCTTAAATCTAGACTTTTAATTAATTTTTCTTTATCGCGATTTGCGAAAAGTATTTTCTTAATTTTACTATTAAATTTAAATTTATTTTTTTTTTTAATATCTAAAAAAAAAAAAATTTTTTTTGAACGAAAATCAAATTTATTTGCTAATATTGATAGTCTTCGAATATGTCCTAAGCCATTATTACATGGTAAAAACAATAATGAGTTCATATTTTAAGATATTGCCAATTGAGATTTTTTATATAGTTTGCATTTAGTTTATTCCAAGTATCAAAAATATATTTTTTCTTACTTGAATTGTTTTCTTTCAGCTTAGTTTCTATCATGTCATAAAAACTTGGATGATCATTAACAATAATTATCATTTCATAAATATTTATATCAAATTTTTTATCTAAAATTTTAAGTCTTTTGTTTTTTACAATTTTTTTCAGTTTGCTACCTAATGGATCATAACCGCTAAATTGAACATTTTTTTTATTTATTTTATTCACTATTTCTAGTGAAGTTGAATTTCTAATATCTATAGTTTCAGGTAATCCTTTAAATGCTATACCCATCATTAAAATTTTTTTTATATGTTTTTGTTTTTTAAGTATTTTAATAAATTTATTAGCAAAATAAGTAGTGGTAGACTTACTTATTTCATTGGTTATTTTTCCAAGTTTATAATTTGAATTTTTTTGAAAATTTTCACTAAAAAGAATTGGATCTTTTGGTAAGCAATAACCTCCAATACCTAAACTTGGCTTTGCTATATTATTTCTATTATAACCGAAATTTGCTTTTTCAATTAAATTAGAACCGCTTAAACCATATATATTTGCAATTCGTGAAATTTCATTAGAAAAAATAAAACTCAACGCTCTATAAGAATTAGTAGTTAATTTAATTATTTCTCCTTCTTCGAGGCTCTCTAATTTAATAACATTTTTAAATAATTCTTTAGAATAATCATATGCTACTTCAAGACATTTGTGTGTAGAGCCAGATATTAAACAAGGTATATTTTCTAATTCCTCTAAAGCGTTACCTTCAACAAGTCTTTCGGGCATATATGCAAAGTAAAAATCAATTCCATTTTTAAATCTTGAAAATTTCAAAATAGATTTTAGAAAAATTTGTCTAGATGTACCAACAGAAACAGTTCCTCTCAAAATTATAAGATCACCCTTTTTAATGATTTTAGATAATCCTTTGGCTATTTTTTTAAGATTATTATTATTTACTTTGCTGCCACCGATGCTGCTTCCTATACAAACTATATAAACCTCGGAATTAATCTTATTGAGATTGCTCGTTAAATCTAGATTTTTTTCTTTAACTTTTTTTTTGAAAATTGAGTCTAGATTTTTTTCTTGAAAACTTAATTTATATTTTTTTAGATCATCAATTTTTTTCTTATCATTATCGTATCCAACAGCATAATTAAATTTTTTTAATACATGTATTGCCAGAGGAACACCTATATGGCCCATACCTATAATACAGGTTTTTTTAAATTTATAATTTTTTATTAAATTTTCATATTTTATAATTTGTAAAAATTTTTTTTTATCATCTACTACAAAAATTTCTTCAAATTTTTTATATTTACTCTTTTTTAATAATTTAGAAAATAAGTTGTTATCTAATTCAGACTCTTTAATTAATATTGGATTATAGTTTAAATATTTATCAATTTTATCTTTAAAATTTCTATTTTTATAAATAATTCTTCTTAGATCACCTCTCGTAATTACGCCAACGATTTGTTTTTTTTTATTTAATTTTATAGCTAAAAAAATTTCTTTTTTTATTTTAGATTTTTCAAATTCAGTAATGAATTTTCCTAAAGATAAATTTTTAGTTATTTCAAAAAAATTTTTTTTCATTAAGAGAGACTTACCTCGTCCCAATTATAAACTGTTCTTTTATTATCTAAAATTGAACCAAACCTACCTTTATAATAATCTCTATTTAAAATTTCCTCGTGCGACAAGTTTAAATCTAATTTAATCTTATTTAATTTATTTATATTCAAATTATATTTATCACTTAAATAAACCTTTTGTTCTTCCTTTTTTAATTTTGAAAATTCTTTAATTTCTGAAATATCTTCAGGATAAATTGATACTTTTCCATCTTTAGTTATGTCCTTAGGTAAAATTGTTATATGTCTCTCTATGAGTTGAGCTCCAAAGTAAATTGATAGTTTTGAGGCTAAATTTTTATTCTTATTAAAAGATTCAGAATGATCAGAAAAACCGACAGGAACTTTAAATTTATTCTTTAAAAAAGATATTTTTTTCAAATTAATTTTTTCTATTGGAGTAGGATAAATTGTAACACAGTGTAATAGTGAAAAATTTTTTTTTGATTTTCTTAAAATTTTACAACTTTTATCTATTTCATCTAAATATGTTGCCCCTGTAGACATTATAATATTATTAAATTTCTTCGATAACTCTCTTACCATCTCAAATGATGAACAATCATAACTCGCAATTTTAATATTTTTATATCCCATATTGAAAAGATCATTAATACTATCTCTACTGAAACAAGTGATCATTGGTTTAACCCCAAATTTCTCACATTTAGTTACAAACTTTTCATAGTCTTTGTTTTGGAGTTCAATCTTTTTTAGTCTACTATATTCCTGTTTAAATGGTCTTTTTATTGATAAAATTTTTTTTCCTTTTTTAAGTCCATATTCAAAAATTGGTCTAAAAACTAAGTTTTTTGAAAAAATATACTGTAATTTTACATAATCGGCTCCACTCTCAACACATCTATCCAGCATTTCATCCAAATTTTTTTCTTTACCATTGTGATTTTGACACAATTCAGCAATATATTTAATTTTTTTCATAGTAACTTAAAAAATTTTTTAAAATTTCTTTATCTGTTTTATAAATAGACTCATTTGTCAAACCTGCTAAATGACTTGTTATTAGTAGGTTATTGTTTTTATTCATTTTTAAATAATAATTTTTCTTAATAAATTGTTCATTCTGAACAACGTCAGCAGAATAATATAAATATTTCTTTTTTGCTAACTTAATAATATATTTTTCATCAATTATTTCTCCTCTTGAAGTATTTACTAGTATTGCGTCTTTTTTGATCAAATCTATTCTTTCTTTATTTAAAAAGTTGAAATTTTTATCTGTTGAAGGAATACAAATTACTATTAAATCAGATTTCTTTAATAAAAAGTTAATTGAACTTTTTTTAATTTTTTTATTATAATTTTTTTTTCTGTAATTATCATAAAAAATTACTTTTGCGTTTAGATTAGAACAAAAATTTGCTACATTACTGCCAATTCTTCCAAGTCCAATGACACCAACTAATTTTCCATTTAATTCTTGCCCTATTACATTTTTTTGATTTATATTTTTAATTTTTCTCAATGTTGCTAAAATTAAATAATAAGTAAATTCAGATGATGCTTTAATTTTTTTTAAAAAAATTTTATTTTTTAAATTAAAAATTTTGATTTTCGAATTATTTATAATTTTTTTATCTATATGATTAAGTCCAGTTGTAGGGCTTAAAATATATTTTATTTTACTATTTTTTTTAAATTTTAAAAAATGAGAAAATCTAAGTAAAACAATATCATAATTATTCGATAATTTGTTAAATCTAGATTGACTCAGATTTCTATAAAACTTGCAACTAAAATACTTTTTATATTTTTGAATTATAAATTTATCAAAAACATCAATATTTGGACAAATTAATTTTAACATTCTGTTCTATATTTAAAAAATTCAAGATCATCAATTGTATCGATGTTTAAAGCCTCGTCTCCAAATAACTCGATACCATAACACTTATCACCTACTAGCGATTTATTTTTTAAGAAAGATTTTACAGATGTTAAGTAAATTGAACCTGATCTTATATAAACTTTTGGCAAATTTTGACGTGGTTCCATATTTTCCTTTTTAAAATTCATAAAATTTTTTAATAATCCTTTTTTAAGAATTTTCATTCTATATGGATGATTTGCATTAACATCAGAAATTGATATCACTGAATCAATATTTCTTTTTTTTATTATTTTAAATGATTTTAAAATTTTTTTATAATCCCTAATTGGGCATGTCGGTTGCAATAATAAGATATATTTGTATTTTTTTTTTAACTTAAATTCAGTTTTTTTTAGCTCATATTTTACAACATCTTTTGTTAAAGAATTAGATTTTGACAAATATTTAGGACGTAGACCATTGAAAATAATATTTTTTTTATTATTACAGTTTGAGTAAATCTTTTTTGAGTCAGTGCTTACAACTATATCACAGTATTTTTTTAGTTTTATAGAAGTATCAATTGTATAATTAATTAATGATTTACTTTTAATTTTTACTATATTTTTGTTTTTTATACTCTTGGAACCACCTCGAGCAGGAATTATACATAATATTTCTTTTTTAATTTTTTTTAAAAAAAAGTTTTTAGCCATAAATCGTAATTATAAATTTGCCATAATTTAAATGAGTTATTTCTTCTTTTTTTGTAAAAAAAGCTCAAATAATTTTTAACCTTAAATTGATCTAGCGCATGATCAAATATTGGACTATCTTTACAAATCTCATACATTTTTGTTTTAAACTTCCTATTATAAAACCATTCAGTTTGTGGACTGTTAATGTGTTTTTTTTTTCTTTTATAATCAAATAACTTTCTCAAAACTATCTTATTTTGTTTATCATTAATTTGTAGACTCTTTTTGAGTCTAAAGGATAGTTCAATAAGTTTATGGTCTAAAAAAGGATATCTAAGTTCAACAGATTGATTCATGCTAAATCTATCTGAAAATCTAAAGTTTCTTGGTAGTTTCGAAAAAGTTATATCTAAATATTTTGCATAATTATGAACATTTCCCTCATATTTTCTGTCAAATATATTTTCTTCATAAGTATTAAAATTTTTCTTAAACAAACTTAAGTTATAAGGAATTGATCCATCTATGGCTTGATTAATATAATTTGAGTTAATTTTTTTTAAATTTAGATATTTTTGATATCCACCAAAAATCTCATCAGCACCATCTGCGGACAGCACAACGTCATGTTTTAATTTTTTTGCTTTATTTAATAAATAACCTTGAAATAATACATTCGGTCCTCCCCAAGGCATTTCTTGCTCAATTTGAGTTTTCTCAGCAAATTTGAAAAATTCATCTATTTTGAAACGATGTGTAAAACTTTTTATATTATGTTTTGATAAATTAGTTATTTCATCTTTTATGTTCAAGGCTTTAAATCCAAATGTTAATAAAAGTGAAATATTCTTTCTATCTCTATTTATTAAATCTAAAATAAAATTTGAATCTAACCCGGAGGAATAAAGTAAGCCAATTTTTTTATCAGACCTAACATAATAATTTTTAATTCTTTCAAACTCATTTGTAAAAATTTCTTTTGCTGTTTGTATTGAATTTATCTTATTTTTAGGATTGATTTTACTTTTCAAATCCCAATAATTTGTCATATTTTTAATTTTATAATTTTTAAATACATAATAATTACCTGGCAAAAATTGTTTTATTTCTTCAAAAAAAGTATTTTCGTAATTTTCATAAATCGAATTTTGAAAATAATTAGAAACAGTTTTAAGATCTTGATTATATTTTTCTATTTTAAGTAAAGGTTTAATTTCAGAAGAAAAATAGTAATTTTTTTTTAACTTCCTATAATAAAGTGGTTTAATACCTAATCTATCTCTAGCGACAATAATTTCTTTTAGTTTTAAATCATATATTACAATCGAAAACATTCCATTAAATTTATTAAAGCATTTTTTTCCCCAATACTTGTAAGCTGCAGAAATCACTTCAGTGTCAGATTTAGTTTTAAAATTATAAAAATTTTTCAATTTTAATTTAATCTCTAAGTAATTGTAAATTAATCCATTAAACAGAACTATAGAATGATCATCTCTAAAAGGTTGATTAGAAGCTCTGCTATTATCAATTATACTTAAACGCGTATGACCAAACATTATATTATTATTTATTTTTAGATATCCTTGATTGTCTGGCCCTCTATGTATTAGGCAATTTGTTAACTTTTTAAGATGTAAAAAATTAATTTGAGGTCCATATGATACGAATATTCCACACATAAATTCTAATTATTTTTATAACCTTTAAATAAGTAATATATTTTTTGGAAAATATTTTTAATTTTACTTAAAAACAAAAATATAAAACTGAATTTTTCAAAAGTTTTTATTGTCTCAATTGAAATCTTATTATTCTGATAATTTTTATTACCCCTTTCAAAAATTAACAAAATATCACCAAAATCATTTTTTAAGAATTTTACATTTAGTTGAAAAATATTTCCATAAAACTTTAATGTTTGAATGGTTAATAATAGTGTATTTGGTTGATTACGACTGAATAGACTTTTGTATCTTGAGAAATTTTTTACTTGATCCATTATAACCAAGTATCCATTTGAGGATAATAAATCATTAAAATTACTAAAATCTTTATATATATTTGGAGAAAGTGTTAAAACTTTTCTACAAAATATTAAATCATATTTTTTTAAATTATTATTATTTAATAAATCAATTTCTGATTTAAAAGTGACAAAATAATTCGCTAAATTTTCAGTAAAATTTCTATTTATATCATAGCCATTTGCTGTAAATCCTATCTCCTTAGCAGCAAACATGAATACTCCATATCCACATCCATAATCTAATATTTTTGTTGGATTTTTTTTAGTTACACTTAAAATTTTTTTTAATATCGATTTATTTTCAATAATTTGCTTTTTAAAATGATCTTCTTCAATTACTTGCTTTACATCTTTGTTGAATTTATCAAGCTGAATAACTTTATTTTTATAATTCTCTAATTTTTTTTTTTGAAGCAACGAACAATTTTTGCAAAATATTAAATCTTCATGTCCATTGTTAATAATCAGAATATCAGATGAGTTACATTCAGGACTGCAGCTGTTTTCTATTCCCACTGGTTCCTGCTTTTGTTCATAATTTTATTTCTTTTAAACATCCTATAACATAAATTATGTATTTTACCTTCCAAAAATCTGACCAAATTTTTAGTTGTTTTTGACCGTTCGATCTCAAACCTTCTAGCAATAAGATCGTCATTATTTTAACTTAATTTAAATGGAATATAAGTTATATATAACTTAAAAAACATATTGAAATATGAAAATCCGTACTATCAAGAGTATAATTTCTGATTTTTTAACAGTTTTAAATTTTGTTGAAAAAAAAAATAAATTAAAATATTTATTTTTACAGATACATATTTTTTTTAGTTCTATTCTAGAAACTTTATCTATTTTTACTATCATACCAATTATTGAATCTTTAAATAATAGCTCAGATAGCCGATTTCTAAAATTTTTAGAAAATTATATTGAATTCAAATATTTAAATCCTACTTATCTAATTTTATCTTTTTGCTTATTTCTCACATTAAGTAACCTCTACCAAATAATAATAAAAAAAAAAATTATAGATTTTGGTTATGTTCTAATGTTAGAACTTCAAAAAAAAGTCTTTAAAAAAATTATCCATAACAAATATGAATTTTTCATAAATAAAGATATAGCATATTTTAACAATGTAATTTTGCACGAAACACAAAGAATAAAAGGTGGTTTCATAGAAAGTTCACTTTTCATTCTATCTCAAATACTTTTGGTTACATTTACATTTGTTGGGCTAATAATTTATGATTACAAGATTACAATTTTTATAATTTTAATTTTATTTATCTTTTATTTAGTTTATCTTTTTTTAGTTAGCGATAGACTACTTAAAGTTTCTAAGCTCAATACAAAGTTTAAAAAAGATACCATACAATACCTGAATGATATTTTTTCAGTTATAAAAACTTTAGTATTTAAAAAGAATAAATCTAAATTTTATGAAAAATTAGAAAATATTTTAATACAAAATTATAAAGCCAACAAGTTTGAACAAATAATATCAGCTATAATAAAAAATTCTTTTGAAATTTATTTTTTAATAATAATAATTTCAATACTTTTTTTTACAAAAAATCAATTACAAGTTAATTCTCTCCTTTCATATAGCGTCTTTGCATTTGCAGCTTATAAAATTATACCATCATTTCATTTAATCTATTCTCATATAATAGCATTTCTAGGTTCCTCAAATCCATTAAAGATTGTTGCAGCAGAACTTCTTAACAAGAATCTATATCCAGAAATAATTAAAGATAATTTGTTAATAAATAGAGTTAAACTTAATAATGTTTCATTTTCATATGATAAAAATAAAAATGTTCTAAATAATGTAAATTACGAGCTGCAAGAAAATAAGATTGTTGGAATTTGTGGTAAATCTGGTTCTGGTAAAACCACATTTCTCGATATAGTAAGTGGATTGATGACTCCAACCAATGGAGAAATTTTAATTAATGAAAAAAATTATGAAGACTCTAGTCAATTATTAATATCTAATTCAGCTTATTGTTCTCAAAAAACAATATTAATCGACGATACAATTGAAAATAATATCTGCTTAGAAACAGATAATAACATCAACAAAAATCTACTTGCTAAAGCCATAAAAATAGCAGAACTAGAAGTTTTTATAAAAAACCTTAAAAATGGAATACATACTATTATCGGAGAAGAGGGAATTAGAGTAAGTGGAGGTGAAGCTCAAAGAATAAATATCGCTAGAACCATTTATTTAAACAGAAAGTTTATTTTTTTTGACGAATCTCTTAATAATTTAGATATGATTACCTCAAATAAAATACTTCAAAATTTCAAAGAATTGGATGATTTAAAAACCATTTTTTTTATCACTCATGATTTAAGACTATTATCTGATTTTGAGGAGGTTTTAGTATTTAATGATGGAAATCTTGTTGAAAATGGAAGTTTCTCAAAATTAAAAAGTGAGTCTAAGCTGTTTATGGAGCTATTAGACAATCCAACGAAAAGTACTTAAATACTAATTTGTTTATTAGATGTATAAGAAAAAAAATTTAAATTCAAAAATTGTTTCAAAGTAACCTTTAAAATGAAATCAAAAGATTTTATCAAACAAAGAAATGTTGATAAACTAACATTAAAAGAACTCTATAACTTGGATGACTTAAACTTAAAAAAATTTTCTAAGTTTGGCAAAATAAATTTGCTTTCTTTAGTAATAGTCCAGATGCAAGCTTACCTTTCATCTTCAATAATTAACAAAAAAACTAAACCGTATGATAAATTTGTCAATTTCCCTTTTGCAAATTCTAGATATTTAAATAAGAATTTACAATTTCATGAAAAAGTAAACAAAAAACTTTTTAAAATGAATGTTCAAAAAATTAAAACAGCAATACGTTCTTTTGTGCCTTTTGCTAATATCTCAACTTTAAATGTATTCTCTGATGTTTATGAGGATATAAAAAAAGAACTTAATAAAAACTTTATAATTAGAAAGACAGCTAGATTTATACCAATTCATATAAATTCTATTGATGAACAAATAAAAATTCTAGATGAATATCTCAAGAGTTTTGCAAAAAAAAATAATATAAAAAATACAAGTTATTCAGAAAATTTTATTAAATATATAAAACCATATTTTAGTTATGAAAAATTTAAAATAGATAACAGCCATTTTCTTTTTGTAGGAACGAATTCAAATCTTGAAAATAGAGTCACATCTGCAAACTACCTACTAAATAAAAGAACTGTAATATCTTTTAATCATGCAAATTATAACACACTTATAATTGATGAACCCCACCAAGAGTATGCTGAACATGTTTTCTGTGATTATTATATTGATTATGGTTCGATCAAAAAAAATAAGAAATTACTTAAATCTAATTATTTGGCACCAAAAAAAATAATCAATTTAAGTAATCCAAAATTAGTAGCAGCCTTACCAAAAAAAAGAGTATTAAATAATTATATTATTTATGTTCCTGACTCCTTTCATGGTGACAAAAGACATGGACCTTACAGAGAAATGGACGACAAAAAATACTATAAATTTCAAAAAAAACTAATTTCTTCAAAAAAAAATATCTTAATAAAATTACATCCAAAAGGAAAAAATTTTTCACAAGTGGCTAGTGGTAAAGATTTAAAATATTATTCAAAAAAAATTATAAATAAAAAATTATCAAATATAATCAATGATTATCCTTTATTTGTTACTGATAGAATATCACAAGCTTTTTTTGATATAGCCAGAGGACAATCTAAAATTTTATATTTTAATATAGGTAGAAGGAAAATTCATAAAGAATTTATTAAAGAAGTCAAAAAAAGAGCCTATATCGTTAATGTCGACCCATATAGTATAACACAAAAAAATTTTGTATATCATATTAAAAGAGCACTAAATTTTAATATAAAAAAATCCAAAATAATGGAAATAGCTTGTATTAAAAAAAAAAAAGAAGAATGAAAAATTTTTTGATATTTTTAAAACATAATTTATTTTGAAATTAAAAAAATGTTTTCTTTTCCCGGCACCATTGAAGAATAATTAAATAATTCAAAAGCTATATTAAAATATTTGTCTAAAGACCTTGGATCAATAGTGGTTTGACTATTAAAATTTCCATAACTTGATAAGGCAATTTTGCTTTTTTTATTCATAATTTTTTCAATATGTAATGCGTAATTTTTTATTGCATCTTCGGACATTTCTACGAAAGAGTTTGAATTTTGAAATACATCAAATGTTGATTTAATATCGGAAATTTTCCATGGTGGTATACAAATTATCTCTAAATTATCGTTGTCCTCAAAAAAAATTTCTTTATCATAATTAGTCAAATAATCACTTATTGAATCACCATAAAAATATCTTAAATATTCAGTGCCTATGTAAAGATTCACTGGTAGATCTAAATAAATAATTTTTTTTATATTTTTGTAATTTTTTAAAATAAAGTGAATGTTTGCTCCAAAACCTCCTCCAATCTCAAAAAAGGATTTTATTTCATTAAAGTTAATATTTTTTTTAAAGTTTAAATGAGTATCAGCAATAGTAAGATAATAATTAGAAATTTTTTTTTCGCCAATCATAGAATAGTCTTCACAACCAAAATTTGTCGTATCTTCAAAAATAAAATTTTTTGAAAGTTGATTAATATGATCATTATTTTCAAAATATTTTGATTTGTATAAATTTAATTCTTTTTTAAAATGTGATGTAAGGCTTAATTGTCTAATAAAAATGTTTTTGAATGGATAAATTTTTTCAAATATAAATTTGAATATACCTCTAGATCCACCATAATAATCATTTAATATATTAATATTTTGATTATCACTAAAGCTTTCACCAATTCTATTGTCAGACCCCCTAAATTTATTAATACCCTTCTTTAATATCTCTTTATAAGTCTGTATATTTTTTTTTTTCCAGTATATCCCGGGCTGATATAATTGAGAAAATTTTGAACTATCCTCTATTAATTTGTTTAACAATCTAATTTCTTTAATCATTTTAATTTATAGTTAACATAAATTTTTTATTAATTCTTGAATAGACTTTTTTAATTTTTTTTTTGGCACCCATTTTAAGTCTTTTTTAATTTTTGATATTTTTGCTTTTGAAAACTTTAAATCTCCAACTCTTTTTGAAATAAATTTTTTTTTACCACCAAATATATTTGCAATTGAATTAATGGTTACTGAATTTCCAGTTCCTATATTATAAATTTTATTTTTATTTTTACTAAAACTGGCTCTTTTAAATGCTTCAACTACATCTGCAACGTGAACAAAATCTCTACGTTGATTACCATCACCCACAATAGTTAAGGGTTTATTGTTTTTTTTTTGTCTTAAAAATATAGAGATTACAGAAGCATAATTTCCTGTCATTTTAGCTCTTGGTCCATAAACATTAAACAACCTCAAAGAAATGAAGTTTATTTTATTCATTATTGAAAATAATTTTATTAATTCTTCGGCAGAATTTTTAGTAAAAGCATAGGGACTTTCTGGGTTTATTTTTTGACTTTCGCTTATTGAGTTTTTTCCAACATTTCCATAACAAGAACTTGATGCTGCATAGATAATTTTTTTTACATTGTAGAGCCTCATACATTCAAGTACATTTAAAGTTCCCAAAACATTATTTCTTATATATTTATGAGGATTGTTTATTGAATTAGCAACGTCGACTAAACCAGCTAAATGAAAAACTATTGAAACATTTTTAAAATAATTTTTAATATTCTTAATATTTTTTATATCCTGTTTAATGAATTTTATTTTTTTATTTTTTAAAAAAACTGAAATATTTTTTTTTGAACCTGACTTAAGGTTATCAATTATATAAATTTTTTTTATTCTTTTATCATTTTTAAGATTTTCACATAGATGGCTACCAATAAAACCTGCCCCGCCTGTGATTAATACATTCATGAATTTAAATTTATATAAAATAATTAGAATTGTAATGCATTTAACTTGAGAATTTTAGAAAATTTATAAATTATCTATAGCCTATCAAAAATTTTTTTCAGTGCATAAATCAAGCCAATTGAGCTATTAGTACTGGTCAGCTACACGCATTACTGCGCTTCCACACCCAGCCTATCAACGTGG
>MDSV01112784.1_pt1 | contig 29746 bp, 22 predicted proteins | sample 810851 | NCBI WGS metagenome assembly MDSV01 (sample SAMN05326640, study PRJNA326480) | marine metagenome | isolation source: seawater | place: Atlantic Ocean: North East | collected 2012 | reverse complement strand
GTGTCGACCATATTACTTAGATCGTCGTTAGTTAGTACATCTTCAGGAACGTACCCAGCGACACATGTGATTGAAGCTTTCATAAATTGTTGATTCAGTTCGTCGTAAGTGCGAATAGTTACGCAAGTTATATGGATATTTTAAAAAGCAACTACTTATGTGAGTAGAGTCTTAAAAACTTAAACGTGGAAAACTATCGTGTATATAAAAAGGGGAGCGGAAGCTCCCCCTATAAATCAATATACTTTTAGAGAAGAAGAACTAAGCCTCTTCTCTTTCCATAACAACCTTACCCTTGTAGTAAAGCTTACCCTCGTGCCAATGTGCACGGTGGAACATATGTGGTTGTCCTGTTGTCGGACAAGTACTTACGTTAGGCGCTGTTGCCTTGTAATGTGTACGACGTTTACGAGTACGAGTTTTACTCTGTCTGTGTTTAGGATGTGCCATTACGGTGTATTTACAAATTCTTTAAAGCATCCCAACGTGGGTCAATAGGGTTTTCACTTTCTTCTTCTGAATCATTATTTATCAAGGCTATCATATCTGGGTCGCAATCACTTTCGTTTTCGTGAACCTGATGTGTTGGGCGTGCTATATGTGACATTTCTAAAATTGTAGAGGAAAGATCTAATTCAATTTCATTTTTCCCCAATGTCCATAAATCATCTCCTATAATCGTCTCCTCACCATATTGAACTGCAATGCGTTCTTCTCGATTAAGATCGTAAGTAAGTTCCTCTAGACAGCGTCCACAAGGAACTTTCCATGTCAGATTCATTTCTAGATATAGTACCATATTCGTTTCCGAATATTCGAGAACGACGTCTACAACGCCTTTTGCGTCTTCGATTTCTGATTCAGGGAAGTTTGTAAAGAACTCTTGATCCACGTCCATTTGAAACTCATGTTTCCCAGCCTTTAAGCCCGTGAAGGGTATTTTAAAAAGAGCTAAAGGATCCATTCCTTTCAAATTTCGGGAGGGCAAAGATAGTGAATTCTCTTTATTTATAGATAATTAGCGCCTCGAATTACTAAATTCTCTCTTAGGCGGTGTTGTTTTTAGAGGATTACGAAATATATCACGGTATTCCAGCCTGTTCTTCCGTATGTCATTTGCAAGGAAAATGGCAGCTCTAATAGAATCTGGTGAAGCTTCTCCTTTTCCAGCAATATCAAATCCAGTACCGTGGTCAGGGCTTGTTCTAACAATAGGTAGCCCAGCAGTATAGTTTACTCCTCGCCCAAAGTTCAATGCTTTAAAAGGCGCTAAGCCTTGATCATGGTACATAGCTAGCACACCGTCGAATTTTTTATATGCACCCGATCCAAAGAAGCCGTCAGCAGCATAAGGGCCATATGCTTGAATCTCATTAGCGTTTGCTTCTTGAATTGCTGGATAAATGATGTTTTTTTCCTCATTTCCCATAAGGCCATTATCTCCAGCGTGCGGGTTGAGGCCTAGAACAGCAATCTTAGGTGTATGGCAGCCAAAATCTTTCAGGAGTGAGTCATTCATCAGCGAAAGTTTACTCTGAATGGTCTCTTTAGTGAGCCTAGTTGCTACGTCTTTAAGTGCTATGTGACCGGTAACAATACCTATTCTCAAGCCATTGCCGACAAGAATCATTAAGGCATCGTCAGCATTTGCAAAGTCAGCTAAATACTCAGTCTGACCTGGAAATTTAAACCCAGATTGGGTGATGGAGTTCTTGTTTATAGGCGCTGTTACAAGCACGTCAAATTTGTTAGATGCTAGATCTTCGACAGCGTTTTTCAAAGAAGAAAAGCTGTACTCACCAGCTTCTGAGTTTAGGTCGCCAGGTTCATGATTGAAGTCTTCTGGACAGGTTTTGAGGATGTTTAGCTTGCCTTTTTTGGCTTTATCGATGTACTCAATAACATTGATATTTACATTTTCAACGCCCAGATTTTTCAAATTGTTTTCGACTAAAATTTCGGAAGCATAGAGAATAGGAGTAATAGAGCTAAACATCCTTTCATCTTGGAAAGTCTTAAGTATAGTTTCTATTCCAATACCATTGGGATCGCCTGAAGTTAGTCCTACTCTCATTTGTTTTAATTTTGTTGTGTAAAGGTAGTGCCTAATTGCAGTGTCAGTGATGTAACTTAGATCTCAATGCGAACATGTCTAAATAGGTTATTTTTTCTGGGTTTGGCAATGCTTTTTTTTGCAAGCTCGCTTTATGCTACTCACAACAGAGCAGGTGAAATAACCTATTCACACTTAGAAGGCCTTACTTATGAAGTACTCATTACAACTTATACCAAAGCTTCAGCCTTAGCAGACAGACCCAGTTTATACCTGTTTTGGGGAGATGAAAATGGACAGGAACTAGATAGTCTTGAAAGGGAAAGTATAAATATAATCCCTGGAGACATTCAGATAAACACTTACAGAGGAACTCATACTTATGGTGGGCCTGGAGTCTTTGAGATAAAGGTTGAAGACCCTAATAGAAACGAGGGGGTTTTGAATATGCTTGGGTCTGTTGATACGCCTTTTGCTATAAGATCTTTATTGATTATTGATCCTGAAGCAGGACACAATAACAGTGTAAGACTTTTAAATCCTGCTACTGAAAACGCGTGTCTTTATCGAGATTGGACTCACAATCCAGCAGCTTACGATCCTGATGGAGACGAGTTAGTTTATAGTCTAGTTCCTTGTAGGGGTTTTAACGGAGATCCCATTCCTACATACGAGTTTCCAGATGAGGTTAGCCCTGCTGATGATTTGTTTGAGATTGATGCAGAAACTGGTGATGTTACTTGGAGTACTCCTCAGATTCTAGGCGAGTATAATATTGCGATTTTAATTGAAGAGTTTAGAGATATAGACGGAGTGATTACTAAGGTTGGAGAAGTTGTTAGAGATATGCAAATCGATGTTCAGCTTTGCAGTAACAATCCTCCTGAACTTGCCCAAGTTCCGGACACATGTATAGTTGCTGGGTCTTTTCTGACATGGTACGTAAGCGCCACCGATCCAGATGGAGATAACATCACATTGAATGCACTTGGGGGGCCAATTAGTGAGGTTGATAATACTGCAACTTTTACAAATTTGGGAGGAGGATTAGGTGAGTTTGCTTGGGCTCCGACCTGTGCTGAGGTAAGGTTAGCCTCATACCAAGTTGTATTCAAAGCAAAAGACCAAGGAAACGCCGTTTCACTTATAGACATTGAAACTACATCGATAAGGGTCGTAGCTCCTGCAGTTGAAGATGTTCAGGCTGAGCCCTTAGGAAATACTATACTTCTTAGCTGGAGCGGTGGTGTTTGTTCAGATGAAATGTTGCCATGGCAGATTGAAGATGGCTTTCATGATATTTATAGAAGGGTTGAAAGCCAAACCTGGAATCCCACTGTCTGCGAAACGGGAGTTCCAGAGGAATTAGGGTATGAACTTATAGCAAGCGTTCAGGATTTAGATAATACTTCTTACGTCGATGATGATTTACTGTCATTTGGTGCGACCTACTGTTACAGAATTGTTGTGAGATTTAATGACGGATCAGAATCTCTTTCTTCAGACGAAGTTTGTGCGACAATTATAAAGGACGTCCCGGTGATGACTAACGCTGATGTGTTAAGCACGTCAGATATTGGTGATGTGTACGTCGCATGGTCTCCACCGACTGATATGGACACCTTAGTGTTCCCGCTGCCTTATACGTATTCACTGCTCAGGGATGGTGATTTCTTGGTTGCAGACGGTCTTACAGATAGTTCTTACGTGGATGTGGGTGTGAATACTATTGAGGGACCGAACAACTATAAGGTATTAGCTTGGTGTGAGGTGGAAGGGACAGCGGTGTTAGTTGGCACGAGTACTCCTGCTTCTTCGCCGTTTTTAACCTTGGAGTCAAACGATAATAGAATAGAGCTTACCGTCACTGCGAATGTTCCTTGGATAAATTCAGTGTATTACATTGAGAGGAAGGCTGAAGGTGATGAAGAGTTTATTCCGTACGATACTGCGTATGCGAATGTGTACACTGATACGGGATTATTAAATACTCATTTATATTGTTATAGAGTTACAACAGAGGGGTATTACGATTCAAATCTAGTAGCTAATCCATTAATGAATAAGTCTCAGGAATCATGCTCGAGGCCTTTTGATTTCACTCCACCGTGTGCCCCAACGTTAGAAATCGATGACGACTGTGAAGAGATGGTGGATTACTTGAATTGGTTTGGCTCTCACGATTGTGCAGATGATGTCATGGGGTATGTTCTTTATTGGGCTCCGACTCTAACGGACACTCTTCAGCCATATGCGACCTTCGATTACGAGGATGGTTTTGACTTGGATTCAACTTTCATTTTTAATGAAGAAAACATAGAAGGGACTATTGCTGGGTGCTTTGCGGTAACTGCTTTAGATAGTCTTTTGACGGGTCCAGATGGAGAGCTCAGAAGAAATGAAAGCGAGTTTTCAAATGTTCTTTGTACTGATAATTGCCCATTCTATTTTCTGCCCAACGTATTTACTCCTAACGGAGATTTATCTAACGACACATTCAATTCCTTCCCCTGGAAATTTATTGATTCTGTAGATTTTACTGTATTTAATAGATGGGGCATTGAGGTGTTTAGAACAAATGATCCTGATATATTTTGGGATGGGACAGAAGCTGAAACAGGCTTAAGATTGCCCGCCGGATTATACTTTTATACCGTCGTTGTAAATACCATCAGACTCAAGGGTATAGTCTCTGAGAAATTTAGCGGTGAAATTCAAATTTTAGACTAGCATGTTCACAGGAATAGTAGAAGCAACAGGAATTGTTGAAAAGATTGAGCAGGACGGTTCTAACGTCCATTTCACTCTTTCTTGCCCTTTTAATTCTGAGTTGAAAATAGACCAAAGCCTTGCCCACGATGGCGTTTGTCTAACTGTAGTAGAGTGTTCAAATAGAAATTACGTAGTTACGGCAATTGACGAGACCATACAAAGAACTAATCTAGGCTCTTGGTCAGTAGGGGATAAAGTAAACCTCGAGAGGTGCATGATGATGGGAAGCCGGCTTGATGGACACATGGTTCAAGGGCACGTTGATTCAACAGCAGAGCTATTGAGTATTGACAAGCAGGATGGCTCGCATGTGCTGGAGTTTAGTCATGAATATACAGACGATTGGATGACGGTTCCTAAGGGATCCATTACCATTAACGGTATTTCATTGACAGTTGTAAAGTCTGAGAAATGCGTGTTTTCAGTAGCCCTTATCCCGTATACTTGGAAAGAAACCACAATGAATATGCTTGAGGTTGGAGATAGAGTAAACCTCGAGTTTGATATAATTGGGAAGTATGTTAGCAGGATTCTAGCGGCTAGAAAAGGCTAGCAACAGCTAATAGGTATTATTTTCTGAGTTCGAAGTTCCTCCCGAGATAAACCCTTCTAACTTGCTCGTCTGAGGCAAGAGCCTCTGCAGATCCTTCCTTAAGGATTTTGCCTTCGAAAAGAAGGTAGGCTCTATCGGTAATGTGAAGCGTTTCCTGAACGTTGTGGTCTGTGATTAGAACGCCAATCCCCTTGTCTTTAAGGTGAGTTATTATTCTTTGTATATCCTCAACGGCAATTGGGTCTACACCTGCGAAAGGTTCATCAAGAAGTATGAAGTTAGGGTCACATGCAAGTGCTCGCGCAATTTCTGTACGTCGACGTTCACCACCTGAAAGCACTGCGCCCATACTCTTTCTAACTTTAGTTAGTCTAAATTCTTCGATTAGTTCTTCTAGTTTAGAGTTTTGTTCATCTTTAGATAGATCCTGAAGTTCAAGAATCGCTTTGATATTATCCTCTACGCTGAGTGCCCTAAACACAGACGCTTCCTGCGGGAGATACCCAACACCCTTCCTTGCGCGGATATACATCGGAAGGTGCGTGAGCTCGTCATCACCTAGAAAAACTCTCCCTTCCTCAGGTCGTACAAGTCCTACTAAGGCATAAAAAGATGTTGTTTTGCCAGCACCATTTGGTCCTAAAAGCCCCACAACCTCTCCTGGATTTACGTAGAAACTCACATCACTAACAACCTCCCTCCCTGAATACCTTTTCAGAAGTTTATCAGCTCTTAAAGACGAAATATTATTTGATACAGACATATTCATTTCAGATGCAAACTTAAAACTTAGCGGTTACACCCACTCTAATTCTTCGGTTTTTACGCATTCCTACTTTTTATGAAGTGAGACTTTGATGATAGTTAACGTGCAGAAATGGAAAATATTTTCTAGGCATATTAATGATTCAGCATCTGCCACCAAAAAGTGTTCTGTTTCGTCAGAATTCTCCAATAAGGACAGAATAGACAATGGAAGAAAAAACACCAGTAGTTCTTACAAATTACTTCTTACTTCTTATTTCTCTTTTTTCGTTTATGTTGCTGTCGTTTTGAAATAAGTATGCCAATTTCGTAAAGGAATAAAACGGGAATAGATACTAATATTTGTGAAGTAACATCTGGAGGTGTTATGATAGCTGCGAGAATTAAAATTCCAACGAGAGCATGCCTTCTGTACTTCCTTAATATTTTTGGAGTTACGATTCCAGCGCGCGATAAGAAATGGACAAAGATTGGAAGTTGGAATATGAGTCCAGATGCAAATGCAATTGTTGTCACAGTCTTTACATAAGACATTACAGCAATTCTAGCGACTACGTCACCTAGTTCGTAACTACCTAGAAATTGAAGAGATAATGGAGCGATGCCCCAGTATCCAAAAGCAACTCCCAAGAAGAAAAGTAGAGATGAAGCAAATCCTAACCCCTTTATTGATTTCTTTTCAGAGTCTTTGAGCGCAGGCCTAACAAAGCACCAAAATTGGTATGTGATATAAGGGAAAGCAACGATTAGTCCTCCAATCATTGAGACTAATATGTGGGCAGTGAAGTTGCCCAGCATAGTCGTGTTTATCAGCTCGTGCTTGATTTCGCTTACGCAGAGTTGGTCGTCTGCTCCGATAAACTCCGACAATTTGCACCACATTCTAAAGCTTAAAAAGTCGGGATTTCTGGGGCCAAATAAGATTACATCGAAGACCCAGTCTTTTTTTATGAACAGAACAGTTGACGAAAGCAAGGTAGCAATCACCGATTTGAACAGTCTAAATCTAAGTTCTTCGAGATGATCGAGGAACCCCATGTGTTTTTCGTTGGATAAGTCCTGGTCTAGTTTAGCCATCAGTTTACTATTCCTTCACTGATTAAGTCATGGAGGTGTACGATTCCGCGGTAGTTACCTGAAGAATCAACTGAAATGATTTGACTCACTCCTCTTGATTTGATCGCTGCAGCTGCTTCAGTAGCTAAACTGAAGCTAGAAATGGTTAGAGGTTTCGTTCCCATAATGCTAGATGCAACTGTCTCAGAAGACGTTTTGCCTGTTTCGAGTGCACGACGAAGATCGCCGTCAGTAATAATACCCACTATAGTGCCAGAATCAATAACTACCGTAGCTCCGTAACGTCCTGAAGTCATTGATAACAAAACTTCTTGAAGACTGGCTTTTGGAGCAACTGCAGGAAGGCGTTGTGGGTCGGCTAGATCTTCGACTCGGGTTGTTAGGCGCTTGCCTAGTGTTCCTCCTGGGTGGTTGCGAGCAAAGTCGTCAGCACCAAAGCCCTTAGCTTCCATTAGGCAAAGTGCGATGGCATCTCCTAATGCCATTTGCACTGCTGTAGAAGTGGTGGGGGCCAAATCAAATGGACACGCTTCTGGGTCAACACCTGCTAGGAGTACGTGATTAGCTAAACTTGCTAATTGAGAGTTGGAGGATCCAGTTATTGCCACAATTGGATGTCCCGCAGCTTTGATCAACGAAGCTAAAGTTAGAATTTCTGTAGACCTGCCACTCTTTGAAAGGCAGAGGACAACGTCTCCATTTTGGATTCCACCTAGGTCTCCATGAACAGCATCACCAGCGTGAACAAATAGTGCTGGAGAGCCTGTAGAATTCAATGTGGCAACTATTTTTCTAGCAACATCTGCACTTTTCCCCACTCCTGATAGAACTATTCGGCCATTTGAAGAAAGGATTAACTGTATTACAGACACAAATTCATCACTTAAACTATCTCCTAGTTTATGTATTGCATCTCCCTCCAACTTAAGAGTTTGGGTTGCACGTTTCAGAATATCCTCAGATGAAAATTGCATGGTCAAAATTAATCATTGCAAATCTAAGAAAAGGGCTTATCTTTAGTAGTCTTAATCTAATCCACCAATGAGCCTTGCTTATAATACGCCTAAAAGGGCGTTGCAGAAATATTTTGGGTTTAAAGAATTCAAGGGAAAGCAGGAAGAAGCTGTTAAAAGTGTACTAGATAAGAGGGACACTTTTGTTATTATGCCTACAGGGGGAGGTAAAAGCCTTTGCTATCAACTTCCTGCTTTAATGTTAGACGGAGTTGCTCTTGTAGTATCTCCGTTAATTGCTCTTATGAAAAACCAGGTGGATGCTATTAGAGGTAACCACGAAGACTCTTCTATTGCTCACTTTTTAAACTCTTCTCTAAATAAATCTGAGGCAGATAAAGTGGTGAAAGATGTAACATCCGGAAAAACAAAACTTCTTTATGTTGCGCCAGAGACACTAACTAAGCAAAGTAACATTGACTTTTTAAAGTCAGTTAAAATCAGTTTTGTAGCAGTTGATGAAGCGCACTGTATTTCAGAATGGGGACATGATTTCAGACCTGAATACAGAAAGATTCGTCCTATCATTAAGCAAATTGCTAATGTGCATATTATTGCTTTAACAGCTACTGCAACTCCAAAGGTTCAGGTTGATATCCAAAAAAATCTGGAGATGGTGAATGCGAATGTATTCAAATCGTCTTTCAACAGAGACAATCTCTATTATGAAGTAAGGCCTAAGAAAGACGCTCTCAAACAAATAGTTCAGTACTCACTAAGTAATAAGGGTAAGAGTGGTATCGTTTACTGTTTAAGTAGGAAAAAGGTTGAACAGATTGCAGAAACCCTTGCTATAAATGGTGTAAAGGTGTTACCATACCACGCTGGTAAAGACAGCAAGACTAGATCATCCATACAGGACCAATTCTTAATGCAAGATGTAGATGTAATTGTTGCAACTATTGCTTTTGGCATGGGTATCGATAAACCTGATGTTAGGTACGTAATACACTACGATATTCCTAAGAGTCTTGAGAGCTACTATCAAGAAACCGGTAGAGCAGGTAGAGACGGTCAAGAAGGACATTGTATTGCTTTTTATAGTCATAGAGATATTGAGAAACTTGAAAAGTTTTTGCATGGAAAACCTCTAGCAGAACAAGAAATTGGGATGCAGTTACTACAAGAAGTAATGGCTTATGCTGAAACTTCAATTTCAAGGAGAAAATTTCTCTTGCACTATTTCGGCGAAGAATTTGACGAAGTAAATGGTCCTGGAGCAAAAAACTGTGATAACACCAGGTTCCCAAAGTCTCAATACGATGGAACCGATGAGTTAAAGTTAATTTTAAGCACGATTAAAGGATTTAAGGAGGCACATAAAATGCAATTCGTTTCAGCTATTCTTACTGGACAAGAAAATAGGGAAGTAGAAGCATATAAAGGGTCTAGCAGTGAATTTTGGCTTAAGGGAAAGGATAAAGAAGCTAGACATTGGAATGGGGTGATACGACAAGCAATTGTATTAGGATTTTTACGAAAGGAAGTCGAGCAATACGGAGTACTTCAGATTACTCAAAAAGGTCACAATTATCTTAATTCTCCATATCAGGTAAAACTTGCTGAGGAGAGAAATTACGACGATGTAGATACGGGTGATACGATGGTCCAAACACGCAAGGGACAAGGCGGTGCAGCTGACGATAAGCTTAGACCCATGCTCGTAAACCTTAGAAAGGAAATTGCCGACAAAAAAAACCTCCCTCCTTATGTAATCTTCCAGGATGTGAGTTTAGACGAGATGAGCATTCACTATCCTATCACTGAAGAAGAGCTTTTGAGAATTACAGGAGTAGGCGCGGGAAAAGCAAAGAAGTTTGGAAAGGATTTCATAGAACTCATTGCAGAATACATCCATGAAGAAAATATAGAAAGGGTAGAGGACCTTCTTGTAAGAACAGCTTCTAATAAATCGAGTAATAAAGTGAACATCATCCAACAGATAGATAGGAAGATGAGCTTGAATGACATGGCTTCAAGGACTAACCTAACTGTTGCAGAAGTACTTTCAGAAATAGAGCAAATCGTTCAAGCCGGAACGAAAGTGAACATAGACCATTGTATTGAGGAGTCTATGGATGAAGATTGTGTTGAAGAACTTTTTGATTTCTTTAGTGAATCAAACGATGAGAGTATAGAAGGTGCAATTGAGGAATTCGATGACAGCTATTCTGAAGAAGAGCTGAGACTTGTGAGAATAAAATTTCTTAGTGATATCGCAAACTAAAGCTTTATCAAGCTAATCATATCTAGCTATTTATGGCGTTAAATGCCATTAAGCCAGCTCCAATTTCCAGAGCACGTTCATCAACATCGAATTGAGGTGTATGGAGTCCATGATGCCCTAGATTAGAATTTTTGGATGCTGTTCCAAGTCTATAAAAGCACCCTGGCATTTCTAAAGCGTAAAAACTAAAATCTTCTGCTGTCATTCGCACAGGTAGTAGGTGCACTTTATCCTTTCCGAGATACTCTATTGCGTTTGACATCACTCTTTCTGTGAGTTCAGGATTGTTGTAAACGCTGGGATAACCAATTCTAATTTCCAATTCTCCTACAGCACCTCTTTTAGCACAACATACATTTACAATATCTTGCATTTGTTTATGAGCCTTTGCTCTCCACTCTTCATTTAGAGACCTAAAAGTCCCCTCAAGATTTACCGAGTTGGGGATTATGTTAGTTGCACCCTTTCCCTCGATAAAGCCAAAAGCAAGTACAGTCTTAACCTCCTGATCCTCTCTGCTTTCAATTAGCTTTTCGAATTCTAAAAGTATTTCAGAAGCTACAAGTAATGGGTTGCACTGACCTTTTGGGAGAGCGGCGTGTCCACCTTTTCCATTTATAGTCAGGTATAATTCGTCAGTAGAAGCCATATACATCCCAGGTCTCATCCCCACATGGCCTGCTTCTAAATCAGGAAATACGTGTTGACCTATAATGTAATTGGGTCTGGGAGATTCTAAAGCTCCAGATTTAATCATCATAGAAGCACCCCCCGGCAAACGCTCTTCTCCTGGCTGAAAAATCAGTTTGATACTACCCTTCCATTCGCTCTTCGTAGAATTTAAGATGCTAGCTGCCCCTAGTAGTGATGCGGTATGAACATCATGACCACATGCGTGCATTATACCATGATTTTTTGATGCGTACTCAACTTCATTTTTCTCAACAATATTTAGAGCATCATGGTCTGATCTAAGGGCAATAATTCTAGAGTCAGGGTCTACTCCCTTTATTAAAGCGACTACTCCAGTATCAGCTACTCCATCTTCATAATCAACACCTAACTCATTAAGAACAGATGTAATAAAAGCCATGGTTTTATGCTCAGTGAATGAGAGTTCAGGGTTTGCGTGCATATGCCTTCTCCACTTTACTAGTTGAGGCTGTAACTCTGATGCGAGCTTTTTAATTGAATCTTTAAGCTCCATCATTTGGTATCAATTCTTTAACTGATTTAATAATCATAATAGTAGCAGAGTAAATCATGAACCCTGCAAATATCAATCTAACAATAGTGGGTGAAATCTTCAATGTCCACTTACTTCCAAGCCAAGCACCAAAAATAAATGTAACGGCTAAGCAAACAGCATAAGACCATTCAATACTTTGTTCACTGTGGTAATTCATTGCTGCTAGTATCCCTATAGGTGGAAGCATCATAGCAAGAGAGGTGCCTTGTGCGGTATGTTGGTCAAGTCCAGTAAAGTAAATCAGAGCGGGGACAATTATCAATCCACCTCCAATACCCACAAACCCACTTGCTATTCCAGCGATGACGCCAATTAGAAGAAGTATGAATAAAGTAGATAGGTCCAAAGCTGTTAGAAATCGAAATTTAAACTTAATGAAAAACGTCTAGGCTGTACAATTTTATTGTCTACACCCCATGCAATATCCGCGCATACCCAGTAACCTAATAATCTTGATCTAATACCAAATCCCCAATCGTATAGAATGGGTTCGTGATTATTGTCTATAGTAATTGTTATAGGATTTTGTTCTACCACAGTTGTATTGAATGAATTATTTTCTGAATATGGGTGAAGACCTGTCCAAGCAGATCCTACATCTGCAAAACCTACAACTTGAAGATGCCTTATGAAATCACTGTTTGCTGGTAATTTAAAAATAGTGCTCCAGATTGGAATTCTCATTTCAGCATTAGCCACAAAGGCATTAGATCCATTCCTAGAGTTGTTTGCAAAACCTCTAAGCGGCGTAATCCTAGCTTGGTAAGCATAGTTCACATCTGGATCAATTTTTAGGCTATTACTTCCAAAGTTTAAAAGCAAATTATCTGTCCCCCCTAAAAGGTGTAAAAGCTTATCCTCGCCTATTGAAGCATTACCAGCAATCCTAACGGCAAAAATAGCATTTGAATATACTCTCATGTATTTTCTCACGTCAAATCCAAATGTACCAAAGCTCGTCCCATCTCTATCCACGTAGTATTCAGACCAAATCTTTGCCCTAGTTCCTTCTCTAAGATTTAAAGAAATATTTCTAGTATCGTCATGGACATAGGCTAACTCTAAGCCGGCCTGCTCGGTCCATTCAATAGGAGCAGATAAGCTAAACATTTCAGTTCCTTGTGGTACGTGCCTATCTAGTCGCAGACCCACGCTTGCTCTAATGCTTTTTACTTCGTCAAATGGGAATGTTTGTCTGTATTTAGCAAAGTATGAAGTGGTCTCAATTAGAGCATAAATGTCTGTATCGTAACTAACTGTTCCCTGTCTTTGAATACTGAACATTTTATCCATTCTTCCTTCTAGATTGTAATATGCTAGGCCAAATAAACTATTGCTCAAGTTTGCTGGTAAATTAAACCCTGCGATTATATGTTTATCTTCAAATAGATCACTCACTCTTATTTCAGTAGCATTACCTATACCAGGAATTACGTTGATGTTACCATCGTAAGGAGTGTAGAATTGAGACCCAAAAGCATTGCTTACCTGAGTCTGAATTTTTTCAAGGGTATAGTTGAGTCTATAATTACGCGATGTGATCTGAATAGGTTCCTTACTATGATTGGATGTAGCTGATTCAATAGCTTCATCAGCTATAGCGATTTCTTCTTTTCGTTCAGACTCGAAGACATAGTTCCTAATATCAACTTGAGTTTCGTCTATAGCGACTGACCAGTTAGGACGAAGGAATTTTTCACCACTAAACTTAATATTTAAGTGATCGGTAGAATTAGCTGTATGCCTACTGGTGGAAATTGGCATATCTGTAAAATCGTATACATGGACCTCTGAATTTTTAATGATGGGGCTATGGACTCTCCCATTAACCGTATCACACTCCAAACCTAAAACAGGAATATTTGACTTTTTTATTATTCTTGAATCAGTAAAATATCGAAATCTTACAATAGTGTCAATACTAAGAATGGTGCTATCCTTCCATGCCCACATTATGTCTTGTTCTCCATTTTTTTTCTCCGCTATGTATAGAAAGTCGTTTTCAGAAAGCGGAACAGCATTTCTTTCATCGACATTGGGAGTTTCTATAAGCCTTTCAATTTCCACTTCATCTTTATCGATGTGAGCTAAGAAAACATCCAAATTTCTCTCAAAAGGTTTGTAGCTTAAATCTCCACGCAGGGTATCGTCTGGTCTATTTGAAGAAAAAATTATAGAGTTCCCATCTGCAGTGAATTTTGGGTTTAGATCATCAAACTTGTCTACCCAAAGAGGTTCTTGAATATTACCCACTACTCTGTATAGGTACAAATCAGACCTTCCTTGTCTAAGCCCAGAAAATACGATACTGTTGCCATTGGGTGAATAGTCCAAAGAAAGAACACCATCTATTCTGTATAGTGTTTTAATTATGGGTTTTTTCTCTTCTATTCTTATAGTAACAAGCTTAGGCCATCCCATTTCATAGACCACATAGCTGAACTGATGTGATTTAGGATGCCAAGCAATGTCTAAGTTTTCACCTTCTCCAATTTGAGCAAGCTTCTTGCCGTGCTTAGCTCTTTTATACACCTTGCCAGTTTCTTCATCCCTAACTCTTACCACTAACTGGCCTAGTTCGTTTGAGATAAATGCAGTAAGTTGTCCATTCGGCGACTTTGCATAGTAATCGAAGCTAAATTTTCCCTCTCTTTTAACAGTATTTATTTCATCTCTGTACTTATAGCTAGAAAGTCTATTTGAATAGGCGAGTACTTCAGAAATTAATTCCTCTAATTCTAAACCTGTAGCATATCTGAATCCTCCTTCTACGCTACTGCTTATTCTCACCATGTAGAGGACGTTAGATATCGCTTGTTTTCCATAGACATCGCTTACATAAGCCCAAACCGCACGACCTAAGCGCCCCGCTATGTCTCCAGACTCTCTATCAATCCAACTTAAGTCTCCAGCAACTCCAGCATCATAAATATATGCCATAGCCTCAGCTGAACCGGGGTCGCTAACATACTTAACGAGTCCTTCTTCAAACCAATCCGGTATCTGAAGAATACTTGAATTCCTTAATGCATCCTGCCACGTCCCCAGGAATAAGGTTTGGCGGAGTGCAATCCTAGTAAGCCCTTCAATTAGATCTTTCTCTAATTCGCGCCTATCCCCAGTTCCGTAGATAAACAGCTTACTACCCACCAATTTCGCATTTCCTCCAATATTGTTGCTTTCATCCTGTGAGTTAAATAGCCCAATATTACTCTGTTTAAACTGCGTCTGGTTGTTGAATGCAATTATTTGAATGGGACCCTCTAGGTTAGTTCCAAAGTAAGGTTTTAATTTTCTCTCTGCGCTTTTTAAAATTCCTGCGACATCTCCTGCAAGTGCTTTTCCTCCTTGGTAGTAATATATTTCAAAATCTCCTTGAACATGGTATTTCCAAAAAAATTCTTTGTATTGAACTCTGTTCTTTCCATATTCTACAAGCAAGCCGTCGTGGAATTGACCATAACTGTCATTCGCACACAAAAAAGTAAGTGCGGATAACAAAATCATAGGTAATATTGTGTTCGGGTAGCGCATGCTATTCGAAATTAAGCTCTAGAAAGTTAAAATGATTAAGGAACTACATACTTTCACTTTTAATGTGTTTAGCGAGCAGACGTATGTGCTCGATCACGGTAACGGAGAGGCAACAGTATTCGATCCTGGAATGAGTGCTCCTGAAGAAAGAAATACGTTTATGGAATTTCTTGAGTCAAGAGGATTGACGTTAGTAAATTGTTTACTCACTCATGCCCACCTCGACCACGTAATGGGAGCTCAATGGATCTTTAATCAATTTAACCTCTTGCCCAGATTACATCCTACTGATATACCTACATGGGAACAAGCACCTATCTCGGCTCAGCTCTATGGTATCCCCATGGATTCACTTCCTGAAAGAGGTGAAGATCTGCCGGGGACAGGAGCAACTATTGAACTAGGAAAATTTACTTTGGAAGTTAGAGAAGCACCTGGACACTGTTTAGGTCATGTAGTTTTTGTCTGCCACGAGCATGAGTTTGTAATTGGTGGAGATGTTCTATTTAATGGAAGTATAGGGAGAACAGATCTCCCAGGAGGAGATTTTAATATTTTAATTGCTTCAATCAAAAATCAATTGTTTTCACTGCCAGATGCTTATATAGTTTATCCTGGTCATGGTGAGTACACTACAATAGGAAGAGAAAAAAAATTCAATATTCATTTTATAAATGATAATTTTTTAAACCGAAACTAATTTTTGTTATATTAAGGATATGAGAAATTTATTTTATACGATCTTAATCGTCGTTTTATCGGGATGTTCGGCTAGTGGTGTTTCAGTTTTGGATTCATACAATACGGATGGTTTAACATATGAAGAAACGTCAGTTTATTACAATGGTGAATTAGCCGCTACTCTTTCATCTGTTGAAGTAGCTTACGATGATGGTAAACTTGTTCGAGAAGCTACATTTGTTCTCACGTCTTCAAAATTTAATGACATAGCTATTAATATCATTAAACTAATTCAGGGAAAAAAGAAGGATGATTCTTGGGAAGTTGAAGTTGAGTTGAAGCTTTAATTTTCAGAAATAAAATTATAGGATATACCAAAACTGAATAATCGTCCTCTATTAAAACTCTGAAAATCATATTCTTGATTATTATAAGAATAGATTTGTCTATATTCTGGGTCAAGAAGGTTACGAGCCTTCATATTTAGATTAATCTTTTCACTAAGTTTATAGTTTATGCTTAAATCTAACGAGGGTCTTGGTTGATCGTAAACATCCGGTGTTCCACCAGGTGTTATTAAAACAAGCTTTTCGCCGCTTAAGTTAAAACTAGCATTGATACTCAATCCGATAGAGTCATTTGTGTAATTTATCATCGAATTAATAATATACGGGGATTGTCCAAACATTGGTCGTGTTTCTGGATGGTCTAGGTCTGTTGCTAGTATTTCTTCTAGCTCATCTTCTTCTATATCAGTAGCACTTTTTATTAGCGTAGTGTTTATTGCGACGTTATAATTTTTCAGATTTTCTGAGATGAATCTTAAATTCTTTTTAAGCTCAAATTCAAATCCTAGAAGACTTGCTTGATTAACATTTTTCCATGTTATTTCTGTATTAGAAGCTGTTGAAATGATAACTTGTTCGATTGGATTTTGAAAATATTTATAGAATAAACTCGCAGAAATAATCTCTCCAAGATTAGGATATTTTTCTAGCCTTAAATCAAAATTGCTGATTTTAGTTCTAGTTAAATCTGTATTACCCGTTTGTTGCTCTTGAATTTCAAAATCAAATACTGAGAATGGAGCTTTTTCTCTAAATAAGGGTCGCGCTACACTTTGACTCAATGAAAATCTCAAATTTGTAATATTTAAGTCGTTTTCGTTAATCTTGTAAGAAAGATTAATTGATGGAAGCACATCAATTAGATTTAAGGTTCCTCTGTATAATTCTTCTTGTTCTGGAAGTAAAACTTCTTCTTTGATTATTTGACTTTCGAGCAACATATCTGTTAGTTCAGCACGTACACCGAGATTTAATTTAACTAATTCATTAAAATCGACGTCTACCATAGTATATGCTCCACTAACTGACTGTATAGCTTCATAGCTATTTTTTCGATCAGTATCATCTCTTAGGTAAATAAAGTTTGAAGTGCCAGGAATAATATTCATGTTTTCACTTGAAAAGTATTCTTGAGGGCTCCCGTCAAAATTTATTCCGTTAGAAACAAAGCTATATCTATTTTCAGAATAATCTCTAGTTTTTCTAACATGGGAAATACCAAACGATAATAGATTTTGATCACTAATATTCTTTAGTATTGGCAAACTGTAATTAAGTTTTAAATCTAAAGTAGTATTAGACATTTCTCTGAAAAAGCGTGTAGGTGATGGATAGAGGTTGTCTTGGATACTATATACTAAGTCTCCTGAAGTAGTTTCTTCGATTGTATAATTCGGGAAATATTCCTCCAAATTTTCTCCATCATTTAATAGAGCTATTGCATCCTCAGTAATATTTGTTCCATCTTGATCGTAATAAATCAATCCAGCAGGTAATTCTTCATAACTATTAATGAAAAGTCTCAAGTCAGGAGTTCCTTGTTTGCCTGTAGTGTAAGATCCACTCCAAGAGATTTTATGTTGAGGATTTGTCAATTCATGACTTCCCCTTAGTTGAAAAATGTGAAGTTGCCTTTCAAGATACCTTTGTTGGGTTTGTTGCTGACCTAACCCTACAGCATCGCTTGGGTTAACTCCATTTTGGTATCTAGCATCATTGATGCCTGACATATTAGGCATGTAAGTGAAGCTAAGCCGATCTTTCTCAGTTACTTCATAACCAAGATTTAATAATGCAGAAGTATATACATTTCTTGTTCCTCTTAGATCACTTAGTTGTCTTTGAATATCTAGTTCAGTCTTTGTTGTATCGACACCAGTTAATTGGTATCGACCAGTATTCCCATTTTCATAAAATTGATTGCTTAATTTGTATTGAAATCCGAAATTGTATCCAAAAGTTCTATTGAATAGTTGAGTTTTATTTCCAAAGGAAAAACTTTTTGAAAAGTTAAATAATGGAGTTGTTGATACAGGTTCCCATGAGTTTTCAAATGCCTGAGTTTGTTGAGATAAAGTCTGATTTAGTTGTTGATTGTTATCAGATAAATAATTCTGTATTTGACTTAATGATTGAATTCCATCAATTTCATTAATAATTTCATTAATTGAAGTTTGTCCATTTTGTCCTCCGATATCATTAGCGGATAAAACTCCTAATTCAGTTAACTGATCTTCATACCCTGCATTAATTAATGCGTCATAATAATTGGAAAACTGTAGAGGTAAGATTTCTTCATTATTTACTATGGATGGTATTGAAAGATGGCCATTGTCCCATCCAAAAAATTCAGTATTGCCGGAAACACTTGTAATAAAGTTCTCATTAAAGCTAGCATTAGTATTTATACCAATAGAGCTAGAATAGTTAAAAGTGAATACGTCCGGAAAATCTTTTGTTTGAACATTAATATATGCACCAGTATAGTTTGCTGGTAAATCTCCTTTTACCGTTTTAACAACAATTAGATTATCAATCAAATTGGTAGGAAAAATATCCATAGAAACAGAATTTCTTTTTGGATCAAGTGATGGTATTTCTGCACCGTTAAGAACTGTTCTTATGTAGCGATCACTAAGTCCTCTAACAACAACAAAATTTCCTATGGTATATACGCCAGAAATTCTCTTTATAGCACTACTTACGTTACTGTCTCCACTTTTTTTAATTTGCTGATTTGAGACGTAGTCAATCATGGAATTATCTCTTTTTTTAATATTTTCCATGTAAAGATTGTTGGCTTTATTTTGGCGAACCTCTACAATAGCTTCTTCTCCTATTGCTGTCACAGCTGACTCTAAATTAAAGTCAACTGTGATTACAGAATCATCTTGTAAGGTGACTTCTTTTTCAATGCTTTTATATGCAATGAATCGTGCTATTATTTTATAAGTCCCAAATGGCAAGTTTTCAAACAAATAGTTACCATCAAAATCGGTCATTGTTCCCTTTGTAGTATTCTCGATTAGAATTGTAGCGCCTAAAAGTAGTTCACCATTAGATGCATCTGTTACCGTTCCTTTGATGCTAGCTTGACCAAAAATTTGGCTAGAAACAAAGAGTAAAAATATATATGCAAATACTCTTTTCATATTGGTAAAAATATAATTACCCTAGTTGTCATTTATTGAATTTTTGGCCGTGTTTTCAAAAAAATAAAATATACTATTAACAAGAACGAGAAAGTGTGAGCTTTCTCGTTCTGTATTGGTTCTACGATATTTAAAAAAAACTATTCAAGAATTATTTTAGAATGAAGATTGAAATTCTCATCTGTAATAGAGATAACATACACTCCAGGTTTTGAATCAATATTTATTAGAAGATTTTCATTTGCAAATATATTTCTCGTTTCCTTTTGTATTAACCTTCCATTTAGGTCTCGAACTTCAATCGAAGCATCGATTAAAGATTTATTACAAACGATTTGCAGATTACCGTCTGTTGGATTTGGGAATGTTTTAAGGAAGTTAGTGTTTATCTCTTCCAGTATGTTATTCCCACAACCTATAAAACCTCTGTTTGAAAGCATTGACCACCCTTCTAGCCAAGTGCATTCTAAATTAGGGTCAAATGCACCAGGAAAATCCGCTGTATCAAACCATGAGGGCAAATCAATAATACTCTCAGTGGTTAATCCATCACTTGGAATTAATGCTAATGATCCAGATCCTTCTTCAATATTATATGATAAGCCAGATTCTACATTCTGATTTCCAAGAGAGATAAATGAATTCTGAAATGCAGTACTTGATTCATTTAATGCATTAGTAGAGTCAGACAGGCTTTGCCATCCAGAGCCCATAGTTACTTTAAATATATCCTGCGCTTCAGCATTGATGCCTTGATTCGTACACTGGTCAAAAATGTTTTCTGAGAATTTAATTTCATCATTAATAAATCGCTGATAGCAATCCTCACCAGAAGCCAAATTTTCAATATCAATTCCTTTTCCCCAATTAAAAAATATTGACTTATGATATTCTCCGCCAGCATTATCTCTCAATGTAACAGCTCTTTTACCAGCAGTAGTTCCTTGACCAATGTATGTTGCGTTAGAAATAATCGGATGTGCGTATGGTAAACCATCTTCAGGATCTGTACCTCCATCGTGCTCTCCACCTCTATCTCCGTCACCTTCTTCTTGAACTGTGCACCAAAATTGTCCATAGCCTCTCCAACCTTCATCGTAATCAAAAGAATCATCTCCACAGAAAGCGGTAAGTACATATTTTATTGAAGCAGTGCCGCCAAAAAACTCAACGCCATCATCTGCATTTGCTATTACTTCGATGTATTCTAGAGTAGTTTGCGATCCAACTCCACCCAGAGTTAAACCATTTATTTCATTTCCAGCTCCAATGTCTGTACCACCGTGGCGAATTGAAACATATTTCATTGTACCACTATTATCTAAATCATCGTTACCTCCATAAATACCTCTTGACTCAGTATCTGGTATACCCTCAATTTGAGTTTCTCCAGGACTTGAATTTAGTTGTGCGTTTCCGAGGATAATAACTCCACCCCATTGACCTTTTGTGTTGTATGGAGTTGAACCATCCAAGGCATCTTGTTCGAAAGTAAAAATAATTGGGTTTTCTTGAGTTCCAACGGCATTGATTTTACCACCACGAGCAACGATCAATGCTGAGGCTTCAGCTCCTGAGCCCGGCATCCCTTTAATAATTGTTCCTGGCTCTATAGTTAGTTCATCACCAGAATTAACAAACACCATTCCGTCTAATATATACGTATTATTACTAGTCCATGTTGTAGTTCCTGTACCAGAACCATTATCGCTTACAATGATTTGAGCATGCAGTGAACTTGCAAAAAAAAGAAGAGTAAAGAGTAAAGTTTTATTCATAATAATTGAATTTTATTTCTACAAATATGATATGGATAAAAGTCTTTTTATTTTATTTAATAATTATAAAAATGTTAGGAAAACGTTATCAAATTTTTTATCCAAAAATAGTCTGAATGAAATCCTGTAATCCCGTATTAAATGCTACAGGAATTTCATTTATAATATCTTTTAGAGATAGTTTATTGTTTACACCAACAGCTACCATTATTGATATAAATAAACCGATCAAAGCAAATGAAACGTCTTTAATCGCTAATCTAAAACTCTTACCGAGTGAGTTAGCACCTGTCTTCATAATAGCCATTCCGATTTCTCTTCCTGCAAGTAAACCGATAAATACCCAAGTAGTACTCATAGGAACTTGACTATGCATTTTGAAATAAAACAAAATGACGCAATAAACTAAGTCTATTAATGTTGCAAATCTGACGTCTGTAACTACACTTTTTTCTGTAACTATTTTTTGTATTCTTCCTCCCTTGAAGTAAAGTAAAATGCCTAATCCAATTACAATGACAGAAAGGAAAATACATAATTCGGTTACACTGAGTGATCTAGGAAGAAATACAGCAATATTTGCAGCATCTTGTGTAAGCCAAGTAGCCCAAAGTAATCCTGAAGTAACCCACTGAGCTATTATCCATCCTGGCTTGACTTTACCAGTAAAATATTTTTTTGAAATTTTTGCAATAAGTAAGAAAACAATTAGACCAAGAATAAATGACATTATATATCCTGTGAAACTTTTTGCAAGAACTTTTCCTACGGCATTTGTACTTGCTGCAAATGAGGTAAGTAAAATAAATGTAGTTGAAACAGGCATCCTAAGTCGTGTTAGGATTAGTAGAAAAATTGCTGCTGATATTTGTAAAAAATGAAACTTAACAGGGGCTTTTTCAAATCCTTTAGAGGATAGTCTCGCATGACTGACATCACCATCTGGGATTTTATTACCGAACAGCACAATTTTTATATTATCAAGTGATATTACTTCTGTATTGTTTGTTTCTTGGTTAATGAATTCTAGCGAGCTGTATTCATTAAACACATTATCAGAATTATTTGAATCTTCATTGATAAGATTTGAAATTTGATAGATATTTCCTTCAGAGTCTAGATAAAAACACAACCCATAATCCTCATTAAGATATTCATCGGTATATTTTAATTTTCCTGATAAGTCCTGCCCTTTGACACTCCAAGAAATTATTCCTGTAATTGGATCATTTAATATTTCTATTGATGGCCCCGCTAATTTTCCTACTTTATTTCTTTCGACATTGCCATTACTAGCGAGTGAATAATTCGCGAAAAAGCATAAATTCTTTTCGTCAGTAGTTTCACTTACTTTTTCAGTAAAAAGGGTTATTCCTACTTTATCTACTTTGAACCAACTGTATATCATAGTAGAGCAAAATATCCCTCCTAAAAACAACCACAACACCCACCATTTTTTATCTTGATTGGATGCGATAAATGTTCCAATAGTTTGAATACTATCGTTCGCTATTGCTGCATAAGCAGCAAATAGGAATCCTACCCACATTGCAATCTGAGGATAAGGGGTTGCAAACATTGCGATAATGAATGCTAACGAAATAAAAGTTAAAAATGAGCGTTCACTTTTTTGCAGCCAAACAACTTCAGGGTAGCCGAAGGCTTTAAAAAGTTTTTTCATATTATAATGCTAGTATAAATACTGTAAGCATCAAAGCAATGTAAACTAATGGTGTAAGATCAATTCTTTTTGCTGCCTTTTCCATGATTTGGTAATTCTACAAATAGTATAGAGTACGAAATTCTAAATACTATCAGTTAGCAATGTTAAGTAAATGTTAACACTATATTAAGTTATTAACAGCTGATTCGGTTTTCTGAAGAGTAAAGCTGAATGTGGTACCTTCTCCGAAGGTGGATCGAACATGGATATTTTCACCATGTGCTTCTATGATATGTTTTACAATAGCTAATCCTAAACCTGATCCACCTGCATTTCTAGACCTACTTTTATCAACTCTATAGAACCTTTCGTAAATTCTCATAAGGTCTTTTTCCTTGATACCAATACCGTCATCACTAACCTCAATTAGCACTTTTTCTCCCATATCGAAAAACTTTATCCTGGTATGTCCACCTTCGTTTCCGTAATTAATAGAGTTAACAATCAGGTTTGAAACTACTTGCTGAATCTTTTTTACATCACACATCACAGTGAATGGTTCAGTATCAGATATGCTCAGAGAAATGTTTGCCTTTTCTGCCTTTTTTTGCAAACTGTCAAGAATATCACTGCATAGTTCTACAATATCAGTAGGTTCTGGGTCTGGATTTAAAGCACCTGATTCGATTTTATAGATGCTGTCTAGATCTTCTAGTAAGCCAGTCATCCTATCAATATTTTTTTCTGCCTTACTCAAGAATTTATCTCTTATTTCTGGGTTATCAGCTCCTCCTTCTATTAACGACATCACAAATCCCTGTATATTAAATAGAGGTGTTTTAAGCTCGTGAGCTAGGTTACCTATAAAGTCTTTTCTAAATGAGTCTGTCTCTCTTAAGATAGTCACTTCTTCAATTTGCTCTGAAGCCCAATCCATTACATCTTGGTTCACCTTTCCAATTACATCCTCGTCCATGTTGATTTGTGGATCTCCGGATCCCTTCATCTTACTGATTGTTTTATAAAGGACTTTAATTCTTTGATTTATAAACTCCTCAATAGCATGGTAGATAACAAAGTAGCTGATCTCTTCAATTACAATTCCTAGGGCTATCGTGTAGAACCAATATTGCAAAGCATCGATAGCAATTAAAACAAGAATTGAAGTAATGAAGCTTATTAATCCGAGCTTAATCGCGCTCTGTCTAGCAATCTGTTTAGGAGTACGATTGTTCATTTATCCTTTGAATTTATAGCCCACCCCTTTGACAGTTTTAATTGCTTGGTCGTCAAGTTTTTCTCTTAGTTTTCTGATATGGACGTCAATTGTCCTGTCTCCAACAACAACCTCTGCACCCCAAATCTTATCCATTATTTCTTCTCTTGTGTGAACTGCCCCTGGATCAGAGCAAAGCAAGCTAAGCAATTTAAATTCCTTACGTGGAAGAGTAATTTCGTTGCCGTCGAAATGTACGCTATGGTGCTTGATGTTTATTTTGATTCTGCCTGTTTGGATTATGGAATTACTTCCTTCTTCCCGTTTAATTCCACTACGCTTAAGAAGCGCTTTAACACGACTAACAAGCACCTTTGGCTTGATGGGTTTTAGAATATAATCGTCAGCTCCAGCGTCAAAGCCTGCAATCTGACTATAGTCTTCACCTCTTGCAGTTAAGAAAGCGATAACTACGTTGTTGAGCCCTTCTGTCTCGCGGATTTTCTCACATGTTTCGATGCCGTCCATTTCAGGCATCATCATGTCAAGGAGAATAAGATCAGGTTGAAATTCTTTAGCTATTTGTACTCCCTCGTGACCGTTACTTGCAACTTTTACTGAGTATTCCGCAAGCTCGAGGTTAAACGAAAGGAAATCTAAAATATCACTTTCGTCATCGACAAGGAGTATTTTCTTAGCAGACATTAGTCTTTAATTCTGTTGAACTTAAGAGCCCAAAGCATCCACTTAGGCAGTGGCTTTTGTGGGTCTCTATTTTGGACATTCAAGAATAGCCCTAATTTTTCAAGAATTGGAATCTTATGGACTTCAATTAACTCTATCCAGCACTCGTTAGGGTCGTCAATATAGGTGCAATGAACGGAAGTGTGGTCGCCCATGCTTAATGCGTTTTCGGTGTCGCATCTAAAGCCAAAGCCTTTTTCATCTAGGATTTTACCTAATTCTTGCATACCTCTGATGTCAAATCCTAGGTGCGCAATTCCAGTATCTGCCCATATGCGGTCTTCGAAAATGAAGCGGCCTTTTCTGTCTAAAGCTTGAACTAGTTCTATAGTGGTTTCGCCCATAACGGCAGCGAATCCACCAGTTCCCGGATTGCTTTGGGTTAAGATTACTCTGCGATAAGCTTCGTTTCCAGCTGGAAGATGTGACCAGTCTTCGAATTGTCCGCTCTCGTCAAGTAGAACCTTATCGTATGCGAGAATGTCGCAGTACAGCTTGAAGCTTTCTTCCATGTTAGAGACTCCAATGCTGCATCCCATAATTCCTCCTGAAGGATGACCGTGGTTAGAGAACCACTTATCAGATTCAAGAATTTGAAATAGGTTGTTGTCAAAGTCGCGTAGGTAAAAAGTAAGTCTACCTAGAGGGTCAAGGACTAATTCAGAATCGCAAGAATCGCCGAGGATGGCTCTCGAGTGTTCATGCATTTTTCTGATGTCTGGCGTCTTAACCGTCGTACAACCGATACCCAAATCTCCTTGAGCGAGCTCAAACACAGGTCCGCGAGGAGTAAATGAAGTAGGTGAGATGACTTCTACAGAACAACCACCTTGATGGTTTAGAACCATACTCGCTCGTTTAGTAATAGTCTCTCCGCCACAATGCGAGTCCATAAGAGGTGCGGATGCTACAGCATCAAAAAATGGAATATCTAAGCCAAACAGTTTTCTGTATAGCTTAAGACTCTTATCCATTTCTGAAACAGCAATACCAACGTGCTGTATCCCTTGTATAACATAACTCATGATTTGATTGCGTCAATATAATTTATCCAAGCCTCTCTCAAGACACTCATTTTTTCATCCCCCCAAAATGCTTCACCTTCAATAGCGTCAGCATGATCATCCTCATGATCCACTAGCTTGCCATTTAACTTATTTCCCCATGTTGCCCATGACCAGAAAACGAAAAATCCTAGCCAAAAATTAGCTATTTCATATTTTGATACCGCAAAACCAATTCCTAAAGCCATAATTGTCCAACTCAGGGGGTAAAGAAACATACCTACACCTATTTTAAAAGTGCTTTGGAATTCAATTTTTTTACTTTTTGTAAAAGTCCTATCAAGCCAAGTTTCCTGAAGCACGGTTGGTAGATTAAGGAGCCAGCGTAGAGGTTTTATAACAGTAATCCAAAACTTTCTATTTCTAATGTGTTCAGGAGTATGACCCCATGATTCAACGCGCATTTCTTTACGATACCCAGCTTCAAATAAATTCTTGTAAGCATCTTTCACCACAGAAAGCCAAGTATTGTCAGTTGCAGCATCCTTAATCCGAATAAGTTCCTTTTGATGAACTTCCCATTGCTTTCTATCTCCTTCAGTAGTTCTCAATCCACGAACATATGGTTCAAATGTCTCGTATTCTTCCGAAGGTTGAATGTCGGTCGTAAGATTCTTAAGAGCATTTATAATTCTTTCACCTAATATTTTATGATCAACTGTTTGGGTTGACTCATCATAAAGGTCTATCCACTCAATAGGTTCACCTGCTCGTAATGCTATCCTACTTCTGTAGCGGGGATAATCTTCATAATCAAGCCCGAACGGGATCAGCTTCAACCTTGATAAACTTTTATGCCTAGTATACGCTTTACCAATAAGATCGGATACTCCACGTTTAATTGATCGAATGTTTCGTTGGGGTTTATGATTTCCTTCAGGGAAAAGCGCAATCGATGCGCCAATTTCCATTCTGTCAATACAGCAATTAAAGATTATTTCATTTCTCTCTCTTAAGTCAGGTAACTTATCACGCATTCGGTAAATAGGCACGTGATTAAAAGAGTATATGAAAGGTCTAAAAATTGGATTCCAAAAAGCATCCGCACGAGTTAACCAATGGAATTGACGTGTTAACATACTAGAAACATAAAGGCCATCAATCATTCCATTTTGGTGATTTCCAACCAAAATAATTGGTTCTTTTATGTTGGGTAAATATTCTTTCCCTGTCAAAGACTCAATTCTATGAAATCGATTAGCAGCTTGACGTCCAAAAATCCTGAGAATATAGTGCCCTAACTGCGCCCTTTTTACAGGAGGAGTTAAAATAGGTTTATTGCTCATTGTAGTCATACTATCTAAGGACAGCGCCAGTTCTTAGTGTAATTGAATCTAGGATTCGAGATACACATTTATCAATTTTCTTGTCAGTTAAGGTCGCAGATGGGTCTTGAATTATAAGGCTTATCGCGTAGCTCACCTTGCCAACTTCAAGCTTGTCTCCTTCGTAAACGTCGAAAAGATTAACTGCTTTCAGTAGCTTCTTTTCAGCACTGAAAGCAGCAGCTTTCAAGTCCTCAAAGCTTACAGTCTTGTCAATTACAAGGCTGAGGTCTCTTCTAACAGACGGGAATTTTGGAAGATCCATAGCAGTGATTTTACGCTTCCTTCTAGCTTTAAGCAATGGCTTCACTAAAAGGTCTGCCCAAAATATAATGCCTTCCATACCACAAACTGTAGTAACATCTGGATGCACTTGCCCAAATCTTCCAATGCATTTATCTCCCACTAAGATTTGGTTTCCTTCAAGAAGCAAGCCTCCGTCGTCCACCTTTTCAGTGACTTGTGAAGCTAGTCCCACTTGCGACAGTAAAGACCAAACTGCCTTTTTTATCGTAAACAAGTCACTTTCAACAGCTTCTTCATTCCAATTCTCTACGCTTTGATTACCACTCACGAATAGACTCAAATGCTCTATTTCAGCATAACCCTCGCTTTTTTTAGCGTAAGTCCTTCCAAATTCGAATAGGCGAATGTCACTAACTCTGTGATTTCTGTTTCTAGCAATCGCCTCAATTCCCTGGAAGACTAGACTCTGCCTCATTACTCCCAACTCATTACTTAAAGGATTCAGGATCTCAACTGTAGCCTTAGGGTCAAGATCTCGATCAGTAACACACTCAGCGTAAACTGCTTTTGTAAGTGAGTTAGACATGATCTCATTGTATCCTTGGGCTACAAGGGTAGATGCCCATCCAAAAACTTCATCCTCCTTGTTGGGATGAGCTGGCATATCAAGCGAGCTAGAAATAGTTCTTGGAATCTCGATTTGATTAAACCCGTGGATTCTCAAGATCTCTTCAATTACATCTGCAGGACGAGTTACATCACTTCTGTATGCTGGAACTTTGAGTGTAAGTTCAGAATCGCTAGAAGAAGCAATTTCAATATCAAGTGACTTTAGAATTGAAGCAACTCTTTCTCTATCAAGAGTAGAACCTATTACCCTGTCCATCATTTCATATTCTAGAACTACAGTTGCGCCATCGAAATAATCGTTGTGCTCAACATGCTCAGAACCAACAACACTTCCTCCAGCCCACTCAAGAATCAACGCAGTAACTCTTTTTGCTGCATCATCAATTAGATTAGGATCTACGTGTCTTTCGAATCTAAAAGAAGCATCAGTTGATAGACCGTGCCTTTTTGCAGACTTTCTAATTGATACAGGATTGAAGAAAGCTGATTCTATTAAAACCTTAGTTGTCGAATCGCTAACCCCGTGCTCAGCACTTCCAAATACACCAGCTATACACATAGCGTCTTTTGAATTTGCAATCACAAGATCAGCTGGGTCTAACTCTCTCTCTTCGTCGTCAAGCGTTGTGATCTTTTCTCCCTTCTTAGCAAGTCTTACGATAACTTCCTCTCCTGCAATTTTATCATAATCAAAAGCGTGAAGAGGTGTTCCTAGTTCGTGCAGTACGTAGTTAGTTGCATCAACTACATTGTTAATCGGAGCAACGCCAATCGCTTTCAAAAAGCTCTGTACATGGTCTGGCGAAGGTTTAATCTCAACCCCGTCAATTGCTACAAGTGTATACTTTAAGGCCAAATCTTTTGCTTCAACTCTAGCCTTCATGCTTCCAAGCCCAGTGCTAAAATCTAATCCTTCGCTATCAGGAACTACAACCTCACTTAATCCTTCTTCTTTTATTTCCTTGATGGTCCCGTGTAAAAGCCCAGCTCTCAAATCTCTAGCAACTCCATAGTGACCCATAGCGTCATTTCTGTTGGGAGTAAGTCCTATTTCTAAAACTTCATCAGTACCAACATTGAAAGTTTCACTAGCAAGTGTTCCTGGAGCAAGAGAGGAGTCTAATTCCATGATGCCACCAGTATTAGGCCCTAGACCTACTTCATCAGCTCCACAAAGCATACCGTTGCTCACTTCGCCTCTTATCTTTCCCTTCTTGATTTTAAAAGACTCGCCAGAACTGGGGTGTAGAGTTGTTCCAACTGTCGCGACTAGAACATTTAGTCCAGTTGCAGCGTTGGGTGCACCACATACAATATCAAGTTCTTCGCCACCAACGTCAACTTTACAGCATCTAAGTCTATCTGCATTTGGGTGTTGATTGCAGTCGGTAATCTTTCCAACTACAAGTCCTTTTAGTCCTCCTGGGATGTCTTCCACGGTTTCAACCCCCTCAATTTCCAAACCCGTCGCAGTCAATACGGCAGCAGCTTCTGTCGCTGAGATGTTAGTTGGTAAGAATTCTTTAATCTTTCTGTACGATACCTTCATGGTCTAACTTAAAGTTCGTCAAAGTTACTAACTTTGCGCCCCAGATTCGGGATGTAGCTCAGTTGGTAGAGTACGCGTCTGGGGGACGTGTGGTCGCTGGTTCAAGTC
>MDSV01052355.1_pt1 | contig 29754 bp, 16 predicted proteins | sample 810851 | NCBI WGS metagenome assembly MDSV01 (sample SAMN05326640, study PRJNA326480) | marine metagenome | isolation source: seawater | place: Atlantic Ocean: North East | collected 2012 | reverse complement strand
CTCGCACATGCCCTCCTCCACCTTCACGAGCTCGAGCTCCATCCTCGGCCCGATCTCCTGCAGGATGACCCGAGACCGCGTATCCGCCTTGGCGACGCGGTTGTAGTCCTGCGTCAGGTCGACGCGCGCCGCCACCGCGTCCTCGCCCTCGCTGTCGCTGGCGTCGCTCGCCGCGCCGGCGGCGGCCTTGTCGAAAAACTCGCTCACGTCCGTCAAGTTCCCGAGGTCCGGCGCGCTCCTCGTCGTGAGGAGCTTCCGCAGCGCGCGGTTCGCGCCGGTGGGCGCCGCGGAGATGGCGTAGTGCCTGAACTGGAACCGGTCGCTCTCCTTGTCGTAGTCCACGAGCACCGCGCGCTGGCACGTGCTCAGCTTCACCTTCTTGACGTTGATTGGGGGGAACAGGTTCTGGAACGTGATCGTGGCGAGCTTCTGGTGCGGCGCGTCGCCGAAATTGTTCAGCACCACGAGCGGCGGCGAGCGGAACGCGTTGGGGGGCGACCGCGGGTTCCTCTGCGCTGCGGCCACCTCGCGCGCGAGCGTGTACTTGTGCACGCGGAACGACAACGTCGGCCCGCGCGGCGCGCGGCAGATCTTCACGTAGCGGCTCTTGTCCGTCGCGCTCAGGATGAGGAAGTGCGATATCCCCAGCGGCCCGGAGACCTGCACGAAGTCCTTCAGCTTGTTGGCCTTGCTCTCCTTCAAGTTCACCGCGGTGTGCGGCTCCATCACGCGCCGCACGTCGTCGGTCAGGTCGGACACCAGGTCCGAGAGCTTGCCGCGCTTCATCACGAACGACCGGGGCACGTCGTTCTTGGTCTCCCCGGGCTTGGCCTGGACCTCGACGTGCGTGCGATGCTTCTTGCGGCGCGTCTTCGCCATGGCGGCGACGCGGGATCGACGCGGTGGCCTGCGAGCGCGCGATAAGTGTCACAGACGCGAGGATGTGCTCGGTGCGTCTCGCAGCGCGAGAGAAACCGCTCGCCGCCTCCACCGACGCGCGCCCAGAAATACGCCGCGTCGGCGGAGCGATGTCGTTGTCGGCGGCGCGAGGAGAAACCGACGCGTGCCGCGCGCTATCGATATTGACGATTCCGTTCGCGTGCGGGCGCCGCAAAAAGCGCACATCTGCTCTGCGGAAAGCGCAATCCTTACCCTAGCCGAATTCTGTGCAGGTCGCGACACGAGACGCGTGCGCTCATCACACGCCGCGCATATTCGACCGCGCGCCGCATCCCCGAGCAGGGACACGCCACACGCGGTCACGCTCGCCTTCGAGTGTTCGATCGAGCGACTGCCACCCGCGTGCGCGCGATGCCGTTCGGAAGCGAGGCGATGTTCCAATTCACGCCGAGGCGAGGCCGGCGCACGGCGGTCCCCCGACGCGTGGACGCTGCCGCGTTCGCGCGCTCGGTGAGCGTCAAGGGAGCCACTGACGTCCCCTCCCGCGCGTTCCTCGGCGGCGCGAACAAGTTCGCCTCCGTGACGCACGCGTTCGTGCACCGCGGCGCCGCGCCCGCGGTCGGCGAGCTCGCCGCCGCGTCGAAGAGGGAGGCGAAGGATGACGCCTCCCCGAAGCTGACGGTGAAGCGCCTGATGGAGCGGCGCCCGATCGCGGTGGTGACGCACGTCATGGGCACCGGGCTCGCGCTGTTCCTTGCGGGCGGGACCGCGGGCGCGCTCGCGAAGACGTGCACGGCGCCGCTCGACCGGCTGAAGATCATCATGCAGATCTCCGGCGCCAACCAACAGAGCGCCGCCGCGCAAGCCGCCGCGAAGGGCGGGCTGATTCCCGCGTTCATCGCCATCGGCAAGAGCGAGGGCATTAAGGGCTACTGGAAGGGGAACGTGCCCCAGGTGATCCGCATCCTGCCCTACTCCACCGCGATGCTCAACTCGTACGAGTTTTACAAGGCGCAGCTCACGAACAAGGAGACGGGCGTGCTGTCAGTGCCCGCTCGGCTGGCGTCCGGCGCCGCCGCGGCGTGCACGGCGACGCTGGTGACGTACCCGCTGGACATCATCCGGTTGCGTCTGTCGATCGACCCGAACATGAAGACCATGAGCCAGGTCGTGCGGGCGATCGTGAAGGACGAGGGCCCGAAGGCGTTCTTCAAGGGTTTGCCCGCGACGTGCCTGAGCATCTCCCCATACAGCGCCTTGAACTTTTGCGCCTTCGACCTGTTCAAGAAGGTGGTGCCCGAGGGCGCGCAGGGCATCGCGTACGCCTCCTTCGCGGCGACGCTGCTGGCGTCCGGGACGTGCTACCCGCTGGACACCATCCGCAGGCAGATGCAGCTGAAGAGCAGCACGTACACGGGTGTGGTGGACGCGGGCGTCTCCATTTTGGCGCGCGACGGGTTCGGGGGGCTCTTCAAGGGGTTCCTGCCCAACGTCATCAAGAACGCGCCCAACAAGAGCATCCAGCTCACGTCGTTCGACGTGCTCAAGCGAAAAATCGCCGAGTCCACGAAGGCGCTGGAGGAGGAGAAGGCCATCCTCGCCAAGGAGAGCCAGGGGAAGCGGAAGTGATGGACGGTTCGGACCGCGCGATTGAGCGCGCCGAGCAGAGAGAAGAAGAGAAGAGCGCGGGGTCGGGCGGTTTTTACGTACAAAAAGTATATTTTTCGAGAATCGCGAACTCGGGCGCGTCGTCGGTCCTCGTCGCCTTCGCTTCACACGCGAGCACCACGCTCGTTCGGCGGCGTGCGTCGTCGTCGCGCGACGTCGACAACGCGTGTGGCGTATCTGCGAGAACGCGTTCCCTTCATCACTCAACTAATGCTACAGTTCAGGCGCGTCTCGACGACGCGTCGCGCGCGACCGCGACGGCGAAAAAACACGCGTTTTCGATTCATCCGGTTGGCGTCTTTTCGACGTCGACGTCGCTCACTCCTCCTGGCATTTGCCGTACTCGAACAGCCCGCAGTCGCCGCCCCAGGGGAAGATCTTGTTCCTGATCCGGAGGTAGGAGTACGCCGGCCGCTCCGCCGCGTGGTGGTGCTCCATGTTGGCGAAGGAGTACACGCCGAACCCGACGCACGCGGGAACGGCGAGGAACGTCACCGCGCGCCACTTGTTCATCTCGGCTGTTATTTTGAGACGAAACGGGTCAGTCGCGCGGTCGGGCGGGCGCGCGTTTTCGTTTCGGGCGATCGAGTCCGCCGCGGTTCCCCGCGTACCCGGAGAGGGGTCGGGTGGCGCCCGCGGAGTCTCGCGCAGCGTCGGGAGACGACTGTCGAGGAAAAACCCGGCTCAGCCGGTCGGCGCTGGACCGCCGCGGTCGCCGCGCGGGGAGGCTAGGCTGGGATTTGCCCTAAAATATCAATAAGCGGCTCGATGAGGCGGGGAGGGGGGCGCGGGTCGGGTGTCGCACCGATCTCTTCCTCGATGCTGCCGCCGCCGGACATGTTGCGGCGAGAGACCCGCACGGGGGCCTTAGCCGCGCGGCGAGCCAGGGTCAGGAGCGCGGTACGTGCGGACATCGTGCCTTCGCGCGGTGTGCAGTAGCGCGCGGACACTTGCCGTTGCACAGGCTTGGGGAGAATGGAGAATCCCATTCACGATGCCGTCGATGCGGCGAATCCAGTGGGCAGGCGGGCAACTTGTGTCGGGTGTTCTGGCGTTTCTTTCACCATCACTCTTCGTCGCGCAAACCTGTCACGCCTTTGCCATGAGCGTACCCCCTCCTGGACCGCAGCAGATGGTCGCTGACCCACTTGTGGACGCGGCTGTCCGGCAATGTGACGACTTCCTCAGCTCATCCACCGTTGCCTTCCACCCTCTCAAGGTGGAACAGTTCGACGTGGTCTACGGCTCGGGCTTCTTCGACGCATTTTCCTGGGTTTCGCGGTCTGGAAAGATCCCGATCACGTCCGGCGACGACAAGAACGCCCCCCCCGCGCTCTTCGTGACCATCAGCGTTCCGAAATACGACGAGTTCATCTTTTCAATCACGACCGCGGACGGCCGGATCGTCGCGAGGACTTCCCCGCTGGGAGGACCCGGCGCTCCCGTGTTCCCTCCCGCGGAGCCGGGAACGTGGGTGGAATGGGGAGGCAAACATCACGGCCACCTGGACCACGACTTCGCGACGAAAGCGGCGCTGTGCCCCTGCTGGTCCATCACCACGAAGAACAGCGTCGGGCCGAGCGAAGCCGTGTCCGTCCGCGACAACACCCTCAGTCCGGTCTACGTGGGCGTGTGCTGCGGGTTGATGTCGGTATTCTTCGCGCCGCTCGTTTTGATTCCCGTCGCGCTCTGCGCCCCGAGGTCGTTCGACGTCGTGAACCGCGCCACCGGCCAGAGGTTGTGCCGAACGCACCGGCCGGGGGATTGCTGCGACGACGGTTCGATTAAAATCAACCTGGAAGGGTTGAACCAGGAACAACGTCGCTTGACCCTCCTGGCTTTCATCTACGAGTACGCGCAAGAGTTCTCGAAAAAGCCGCAGAGGAACGACGGCGGCGGCGGCGGCGGCGACGGCGTGTGACGAGAGACGTCGCGTTAGCGTCGTCGCGTAAACCGACGCTCGCGGGTACGTTCGCGTTCACCCTTCCCCGCTCCCACCCGCGGCTTTCGCCTCGAGCGCCGCGATGAGCGCGCGTTTCTTCGCCGCGAGCAACGCCGCGAGGTCCGTCGCGTCCGCCGCGGCCGATCCCGCGGCGGGCGCGTCATCCGTCCTCCGTCGCTTCGCGTCTCGTCTCGACGCGTCGTCGTCGCCGCCGCCGCCGCCGTCCTCGCGCGCCGCCGGAGGGCGTTCTTCCGGACCACGCGCGTCCCGCCGTCCATCCGTCAAATCCGGTGTTTCCTCGGAAGTCGCTTCCGCTTCCCCCACCACCTCCACGCGCGCGACGTGATCGCCTCTCGGCCCGTCCGGCGCGTCCGTCACGCGCGGCAGCCCCGCGCCCGGCACGACCTTCGCGTCGCCCGTCTCGGCGCCCGCCTCGACGAAAACCGTCGCGACGCCGCCGAGCGTCTCGACGTCGAAGAAGCCCCCGTCTCTCGCTTGTTTCGGCGTGAGCCGCAACACGCTCCGGATCGCGAACCCGTCCCGCTCGAACAGCGTGCTGGGCATGACCCGGATCTTCGCGAACTGCTTTCTGCCGACGACGCGCGCGCGCGCGCCGTCGGCGACGCCCGCCGGCACGACGACGCGTCCCTGGAAGAAGTCCTCCGCCCAGCCGCGCGAGCGGCACGCGTCGCACGGTTTCGGCGCGCCGAACCCCCGCCCGCCGCACGCGACGCACGGCTTAGTCGGGTCGGTGGCATCCACGCGCCGACCGGCGCACGCGACGCAGCTCTCGCACCGCATGCCCACCCCGGCGCACGCGGTGCACTTCTTCTTCTCAAGCACCATGGCCAGCTTGGTGGCGCCGGTGAGCGCCTCCTTGAGCGTGATGTTGACGAGCACGTCGTCCACGTCCGCGCCGTTGAGCCTGGTGCGCTTGTCGTACTCCGCCCGCCGCACGTCGTCGCTCAGCACCTCGTACGCGGTGACGATCAGGCGGAACAGGCGCTCGGCCTCGGGCTTCGCCGCGGCGTCGCGCACCTTGTCGGGGTGGCATCTCAGCACGAGCTTGCGGTACGCCTTGCGCACGGTCTCGCCAGACGCCGTGGGCGCCACGCCGAGCGTCGCGTATAGGCTCTCGCCGTCCGCGGGAGGGGCGGTCGCCATCCGGAGCGGGAGCGGGGCGGAGACGGACGCGAAGCCGGCGCCGCGCGGCGAGCACTGGCCGCGGAAAACAGGACGCGAAGATGCGCGCGTCTCTCGGCTAATCTCGGCTCGCTTTTCGGCAGTCTTATCCGCGCGACCGCCTCGTCCGCCGCGATGGGGGTCGTCGCGCCGCCCCAGGCGCCCCCGTTTCCGTTCACCGTCGAGCAGTTCGTGGCCGAGGTGAACGCGCCGAGCGCCGCGACGACAGCCGCGCAGGCGTGCTCGGCGTTCGCGCAGCTCGCCACGAAGGCGGTGGTCCCCGGGACGTTTCGCGCGGCGGTGCCGGCGGTGCTCGGGCTCGTGGCGCGCGAGGGCGAGGGCCTGCTCGAGGCCAAGCAGAGCGCTCTGGCCTCGCTGGTGGCGCTGTTGGCGTGCGTCCCCGGCGCCGCCGAGGACGCCGTCGCGCACGGGGCGGTCCACGCGGTCATCGCCGCCTGCGAGGCGGCGCCGGGAGGCGCATTGGATCGCAACGCCCTGGAGGCGTTCCGGATACTGGTCACAGCGGACGCCGCCGCGACGGCGACGGTGGAGGACGACGCGAAAATCGGGCCGCTGATCGCGTTCGTCAAGACCCGCGCGGTCGGCGGCGAACGCGCCGAAGCCCAGGGACTCGAGGGCGGCGAGCTCGCCGAGGCTGCGCTCGACCTGCTCTGCGGGCTCGCGGCGAAGCGGAGGGACGGCGGGGCGTGTCGAGACGCCGTGGTGCGCCGCGGCGGCGTCGCCGCGCTCGCGAGCGCGCTGGTCGCCGCGCGGAACGACGAAGTCGCCGTCCGCGCGCTGATCGGGCTGGCGATGACCACCTCGCACGAGGCGCAGAGACGAGAGCTGGTCGCCGTGCCCGGCGCCTGCGCGGCCCTGACGCGCGCGACGCGATCGCCGGACGGCGACGTCGCCGGCGCCGCCAAGGCGCTGCTGCGCGCGCTGGGGCAGGACCCGGCGTTGCGGCCCGCCGTGGCCGCCGCGCTGCGGGAAACGGCGGCTGCGGGAACGGCGGCGGACCTGGACTCGGCATAGATAGAAGGCGACGACTTGGTTTTCACGAAAGTGCGTACTCCCGTAAAAAGACACGCGCCGCGTAGACGAGCTCGCTCGCCATCTATACGAGCCGTCGACGCCGTCGCGCGTCGTTCATCGCGCGTCTTTTCTTTCTGATCACGCACGCGTCGCGGCCTCGATGGCGGCATACTCCGCGGCGGCGGCGGTTTCGGACCACTCGCGGTGACCCGCGTCGTCTTCCGAGCGAGTCGTCGACGTCACCGCGGGCGAGACGTCCTCCGCGAAGACGTCCTCCGCGGCGAACGCGGCGTACGTCCGCGCGTCCTCTTCGGAGAGCGCGCTCGAGTGAAACGCGCGCCGCACGAGAAAGTCGTCGTCTGGTTCGGCGAGGCCCGGGATGGCCTCAGGCTCACGACTCAGGCGCGACGGTTCGAGACTTTGCCGTTCGCGTCCGGAGCGCGGGACAGAACAGTCGCCGTCCAGACGCACCGGGCGCGCGCGCGAGCGCGCCGCGACGGCGCGCAAGGAGACCCAGCCGTCGTCGCCGGACCGCTTTTTCTTCGCGTCGAGCCTCCGAGGCTGGTCGAGCGCGTCATACTCGTAGTCGGAATCGTCGTCCGACGCGTCGCGGCTCGACGCGCCGCGCGAGGCGCCGCCGCGCAGAAGCGCCCAGTTCAAGGAAGACGCGGAAGGCGGCGAGCTCACGGGTTTGTTTTGGTCGCGCGCGTTCGTCGCTTCGTCGGCGCCGTTCGCGCGCGAGCCCGACGCGACGGAAAGGTCCCGCGAGACGGAAACGTCACTTTCTTCGTCCTCGAACGCGAACGCCGTCGCGGGGTGCGCGCCGAGGAACATGTCGATGCCCTCCTGCTTGTCCGCGTCCGTGTACGCGTTGCTGTAGAACCGCCGCGCGGAGACGAGCATCTTCGCGGAAGACGAAGTCGCCGCCTCGCGGACGCGGCGCGCGAACGCGCCGACGCCGCGCGCGGAGCGGAACGCCGCGCCCGCCGTCTCGTCGCCGCACCCGCCAACCCCGCCGCGCCGCATATCGGCTTTCGCGTGCGCCTCGCTGCCCCCGTATTGCACGGCGAGCGCGTCCCCCATCGCGCGGTACATCTCCAAGAGTTCGCCCGCGAAGGAGCCGTCCAGCGGGATCGCCTCGCCGTCCGCCAGGCCGAGCGCCTCGAGCTGCGCGCCGAGCGCGGCGAGGCCCCAGGCGAACTGCGCCACGTTCGTGCGGTCCAGGCAGTCGACGCAGTGCGAGCGAAGCACGCCGCGCTGGGTCGCGACGCCGACGTTCGCGACGTTTGAACCGTCGCGGACGCGGTCGTCGCGCGCGCGAGCGCGCGCGTCGCGCGGCGACGAGTCCGTCGATTCGTCGGAATTCGGCTCGTCGAAATTCGGCGCCGCGGCGAACGAGACCGCCCAAGGGGACGCGGACGCGCCGGCTTCTCCGGGCCGGCCGTCCGCCAGGCCGGTGACGAGCTCGCACTCCGCGGCGCGCCACGCCTCGGCAGCGCGCGCGGTGGGTCCGCCGCGCGCGTTTTGTTCGCGCTCGCGGCGCGCGGCGGCGGCTTCGAGCGCCACGCGAGGCCCCACGGCGAAGACCCCGACGAGCTCGAGCGCCCCGGCGGCGACGCGCGCCAAACGCGTCAGACCGAGTGTCGTCGACGTCTCGCGAGGCTTTCGAGGCGGAGCCCGAGCCGAAGACGCGTCCGTCGACGCCTCCGTCGACGCCTCCGTCGTCCGACGCGTTCGCGCGTCGGGCGTTTCTTTTCCCTTCGCGTCTCGCGTCTCGCCAGCCGTCCTCGCGACGCCGCGCCGCACGTGCTCGGCGAAGTCCCAGTGCACGCACGCGACGCGCTCGCGCCCCGCCTCGAGACGCGCTTCGTTCAACGTCTCCAGCGCCTCGCAAAGCGCGTCGCGCAAGGTCGCTTCGCGCCGCCGGCGCTCGTTCGACCGGATCAGGCTGAGCGCGACCACCGGCGCGCCGTACCGCGCCTCGCACAGGTCGAAGTGCCGCGCCGTCGCCGCGTACGCTGCCGCGCTCGCGCCGCGCCGTCCGCCGCGTTCGCACGGAGCCTCGCCGGTCGCGACCGCGCCGTTCCCCGCGGCGAGCACGATCTCCGGGCGCGCCGCCACCACGGAGGCTTCCTGCGACCAGAACACCGGGATGGACCCGCGCATCTGCGCGGCGCTCGAGACGGCGACGTCGAAAACGCCGCGCGCGGGAAGTCGCCGCGGCGCTCGCGAAGTGAGCGAAGTGAGCGAACGCGAGGCGTCCACGATCTGCTCCGTCTCCACCTCGTTCGCGACCGCGCCGCGCGCGTTGACGCCGCGCCGGCGGTACCTCGTGCCCGCGAAGTGCCGCGACCGCCGCGCGACGAGCGCGATCTCGAGCCTGCGGCCCAGCAGGCTCACGCGCCGCCGCTCGAAGAACCCGTGCACGAGCGGCACCAGCCACCGCGCCGCCGCCGCGCCGCCGAGCGCCGCGCGCAGCGGTCGCGAGACGTGCGCGTTCCAGGCGAACGGCGAGTCGAAGTCTCTGCGCGCGCGCGACGCGGCGTCCACATCCAGGACGTTCGACTGTAACGTCGCGGTGAGGCCGTACGTGTGGCTGTAGAAACATCCGCGCGACAGATCCACCCACGCGAGGAGCTTTTTCAGTTTCTTCTCGTCGCCGGAAGCCGGCGACGAGGACGTCGACAACGTCCGCATCGCCCCGTGATCGGTCGAGTCCTTCATGGCGACGCGCACGAGCTCCGTGCCCCCCACGCCAAACACGTCGTGGCCTCGCACGCGACCCAGACGCTCGCGTTCGGTGATCAACAACAAGTAGTGCGCGTCAAGGATGCGGAGGGTGCCCACGAGCGCACGTCCGCGCGCGACGAGGATCATGCCCCCAGAGCTGGCGTTGCCCGCGGCGATCGTCGCGAGGACGCGCGCGCACTGCGCCTCGTCGTACTCGCCCGGGTCTTCCGACGCGTCCAGCGAGTCGTCCGCGTTCAGGGCGCGCGACACGTTCAAGATGCGCCAACGCGACTTGTCGCTGGTGCCCGCCACGACGTACACGCGAGCGGAGGTGGCGTACACCAGAACGGTGGAGAACACGGGCAGGTCGGCCGCGGGACCGGTGCCGTCGGGATACATGGCGCTCGTCGAGGGGGCGCCTCCTCGCGCCCCCTCCTCCGCGTCCATGGCTAGTGGAGTGGAGGGCGAGCGGAGAGGCGTTTTCTGCTGCAAACAACGAAACAAGGAATTTGCGACGTCGTTGTTGGGCCCGGGCGGCCTCGATTACAAATCCAGGAGACCACCCTTCAACAACGCGACGCGCGCAGCCTGACGCGCGAAGTGGAGGAGCGACCGTTTCGCGTCGCGCGGGAGTCGCGCTCGCCATGGGACGGCGTGATGACGATGATCGCGAAGATGGCGAGGCGGAGGACGCGCCCGAGACGGCGTTCCCCGATGGCATCGACGCGAAGACCACCGAGGCTGGCGGCGAGGTGTCCATGTCCCTCGAGGAGACCAACCGCGTCCGCGAGAAGCTCGGGCTCAAGCCCCTGCGCACCGGCGAGAGCGACCGCGCGAAGCGCCAGCGCGAGGCCGAGGAGCGGGCCCACGCCGCTCGCCGCGACGCCGAGAAGAGCAAGGAGACCGCCGAGATCGCGGTGAGGATCGCCGCCGCCAAGGAGAAACGGCAGATGGAGGCGCGCAATCGCGCCACCGCGCAGCTCGGCGAGGCGGACGACGCCGATGACGACCTGAGCGCGTGGGTGAACAAGAGCCGTGACATCGAGCTGAAAAAGAAGCTGGAAGAAAAGCGCAAGGCGGAAGAACTCGCGCGTAAGCTCGCTGAGCAGGATGACGACTTTGAGGATTCCGAATCCGACGACGACGCCGAGAGGCGCGAGAAGAAAAGGCTCGGCGACGTGTACGCGTCCGACGCGCTCGCCGGTTTGCGCGTGCGGCACGGCGCGGACGAAGTCGCGGAGGGCGAGACCGTGATTTTGACTCTGAAGGACTCGAGCATCCTGGACGAGACCCGGACGGGCGTCAACGACGAGGGCGACGAGCTGGAGAACGTCTTGCTCACCGAGGAGAAGAGGCGCAAGCGCGCGCGCGCCGAAGCCTCCAAGCGCCCCGCCGCCGGATCGCCTTTCGGCGAGGAGGACGAGACCGCGACCGACGGACCGACCGTGCTCGGGAAGTACGACGAGAAAAAGGACGACGACGCGCTCACGCTGAACGACGCGGGAGCTGTGTCCGCCGCGGAGGAGCGGAGGAAGGCGGAGATCCGGCGGCGGCTCGCCGCGAGCCTCGGCGGCGTTTCCGAAACCGCCCGGGAACAGAGCGCCGCGACGGAGAAGAAGACGCTCGCGGAGTTTTTGACGCCCGCGGAGGTCGCGGCGCGGGAGGCGGCGGAGGCGGCGGCGAAGTTCAACAAGCCCAAGAAGAAGCGGCGGAAGAAGCTGCGCGAGAAGAAGCTGGACGTCGACGAGCTGGAGGGCGACGCGCTGGTGCCGGCGACGTCCGAGCTCGGGTCGCGGCGGAGGCGCGAGGAGGAGGGCTCCGCGGCGGACGCCGCGGCGGCGACGGACCGGTGGCGCCGCGACGCGCAGTTCGCCGCCGCGCTCACCAAGGCGAAGCGCAGGACGGACGAGCGGATCCTCGCGGAGATGGCCGGGGACGGGCCGGAGGCGGAGGAGGACGATGACGAGCTCGAGCGCGCGCTGGAGCGGAGCCGTCGCGCCGCCGCCGAGGGGAAGCGCGGAGGCGTGGACTTCGTCGTCGCCGCCGTCGCCGAGCGCCGCGCAAAGGACGAGGCCGAGGAGGGCGCGGACCGCGCGGGCGGCACCGGAGGAGTGGTATTCAGCGACACGCAGGAGTTTGTGCAGGGCATCGCCGGAGGCGCGCCGGAGGAAGGCGCGGCGGGAGACGAGACGGGCGCCGCGGAGGACGAGGAGATGCCCCCCGCGCCTCCTCCGCCGCCGCCCGGCGCGGACGCGGACGCGGACTCCGACGGCGCGATGCCTCCTCCTCCCCCGCCTCCCCCCGGCACCTCTCCACCTCCCGCATCGGCCGACCGCGTGAACCTGGGCGGGATCAGCGAGTCTAGCACGGCTTCCAAGGGCCTCGCCGCGACGCTGGAGCTTCTGAAGGATACCGGCAAACTGCGCGAGACGGAGATGTGGGACGGGCGCACAAACGACAAGAAGCCGCTGGCGCTGCAGCGCGCGCGCGAGGCGGCGGCGCTTCCGTCGGGCGAGCACGAGGGCAAGAAGTTTGACTTCAACCTGGACAAGTACGACGAGTTTGGACGGAAGATGACCCCGAAGGAGGCGTTCCGCGACTTGTGCCACAAGTTCCACGGCATCGAGCCCTCGAAGAACAAGAAGGAGAAGCGCTTGAAGCAGTACCAGGAGGAGATGAAGCAGAAGAAGCTCGCCGAGAAGCTCGCGGAGGAGGGCGCGGTGGGGTCGATGGAGTCCATGAAGCGCGTGCAGCAAGTATCCCACTCGCCGTTCCTGATGCTGGATGGCAAACTCAGGGCCGGCCAGAGCTCGAACGCCGAGGGAGCGTTCGCGCCGCGCGACGAGGAAACCCTAAACGCGAAGAGCGCGGACGCCGCCGGGAACGACGAACCCAAAAAAGTCGTGTCGCGGCTCGGCGCCGTCGGAGGGAAGGCGAAGGTAGCGTTTCAGATGAGCCGGCCGAAGCGATGATCGCGGAGCGCGTAGGTGTAGACCGCGTGGAGCGCGGAGTGTGTGGGATACGCGAGCGAAACACGACTGTCGAACATCGTCGTTTCTTTGTGAAAAGGTTCATAGACTGCTTTTTCCGTGGACTGTTTCTTCACGCCGCGCGCGCTTCGCTCAGGAAGCGCGCGACGGCGTCGACGAGCGCTTCGTCCCTGGATGCGCCGCGCAGCGCGTCGCGCACGAACCGCCTCGTGAAGCGCGTTCGCGGATCGTCTCCTTCGTGCGCGAGGAAGCCCGGCGCGTGGACCAGCAGACGGCGCGCCGAGGCGTCCGCCACCGCGTCGCGCGGGGCGCCCTTCTCGGCGTCGTGGCCCCAGAGCGACAGCAGGTACAGCGCGGCCGCCGCGACGGTCACGACCAGGATCACCGCCGGGATCATCCAACTCGCGTCGGCGGACGCGCCGAGGCACGCGTCGTCGAGGCGCGCGGCTTTCGCGGCGGCGCCGGCGGGTTCCCGGCGCGGGTTCCCGTCGCTCGCTCCTTCGGTGAGCGACGGCGAAGAGGCGTCGCGGGCGTCGGCGCGTCTCGCGCGGCTCGTCGGCCGCGCGTCGAGCGCGCCGGGTGTCGAGAACGACGAGAACGACCCCTCGTGACACGCGCCTTCCGCGGGGAGCGCGTCCGCGTCGGAACGCGCGCGTCCGCGTCGGAACGCGCGCGCGCCGCGGCGCGTCGCGCGCGCCGTTTCCTCGGGGGACCTCTCGGAGAGCTCGCGCGCGCACATCGCGGTGAACTTCTCGTAGCTTCTCCGCAACGCGTCGCGCGCGCCTTTCGCGATCAAACCTCGGAGCAGCCCGTTCACCGGTTTCTTCCAGTCGATGTCGCACGACACCTCGACGACGGCGCCGGCGCCGCGTCGGGGGTGGTGAGACGCGCGCACGAGCGACTCGACCGCGAAGCACTCGGCGAACGGCGCGCCGCGCATCGCCGCCGCCGACCGCATCTCGAACGACGCCGCCAAGCCTCCGCGATCCGATGCCTCCGCGACGCGCATCGTGTACGCCTGCAGGTCGCGCACCTCGCACCGCTTCGGCATGTTCGGGAACGAGTACGACGTCGGCGCGGAGTACGAGAGGAACCGGAACCGCGAGTACGAGTACGGCGACGGCGCGTCGCGCGTCGCCGACGGAGATACGCGCGGTTCGCGCGCGACCACCTCGGTCGCCCCGCAGTTCTCGCGAAGGTGCTTCACGAGCAGCGCGCCCTCAGGGTCGAACAGAGCTTGGAACACCGTCTCTGGGTCGTGTTGTGGGAATTCGACGCGCAAAACAAGACGCGACGCACCGCCGTCGCTGCCGGGCGCGAACGCGACGCCAAAAGCTGGCGGCGCGAAGTCCGCGTTCGGCAAAGAGCGGCTCCGACGGAGATTTCTTTTCCGCGCGCGAGGCGGCGGCGGCGGCGGCGGCGGCTCCGGCTCGACCGAGGAAGCCTGCGACGTCGGCGGCGCGGGCCGAGGCGCGCGGGTGCTCGGTGACGCGGCTCGGTGCCACGCCTCGCGCACGCAACGGTACGCGTTTTCCCGGTAAATCAACGAGCAGAACACCAGGGCCTCGCCGGAGTCGCCGAGACGGACTCGAATAGCGGATAAAGCGCCCGCGGAGTTTTTCTTTTCCACGGCGCGCACGTCTGCGAGACGCACCTCGAGGGTGGTCACGCGCCGGAACAGGCTGCTGTGGAACAGCAGTCTTGGGCCGCCGCGCTCGCCCGCCACCACGAAGAGCCTGCCCTGCAGCAAGATGCCGCGCTTGAGCGCGCAGGTGAAGCTCCCCAGAAGCACGTCCGTGGCGTCCACCTCGAAGCTATCCTCGAGCCACGACGCGGAGGAGGAGAAGACGCTCACGCCGTCGCCGGGTTCCCTGCTCCCGAGGACGCCGTCAGCGGACGGCGCCGGGCGCTCGTCGCTGGGACGAGGCGTTTCGATGGGGGTGCGCTCGCTGAGCATGCTGCGTGTCGGGGAGAGTGAAGACGTGAACGAGCTTAGGTTTCCTTCCCTTTCAGCCGTCTCGGACGGGCCGAGACCTGGAGAACCGTGGTCGCGTTTAAACCTCGCCGCGTTTTGAAGCGCTCGCACTTCGCCCGCACGCGCACGCGTCTCTTCTTCCGCGTTCGTGCGCACCATGCCGCCCCACGAGTTCCCCACCGATGGCACCCTCTATGTCGACCCGAGACCTGACATGGACCCTGCGTTGGCGAGTCAACTGAAGACACTGCAGGGGAAGCTGCGCGATATCGTCAGCGAGCTGACGACGTTCGCAGACGCCACGACGACGACGACGGACGAGGAGGGGTTCCCTCCTCGTCCAAAAGTTGACGATGCGTGGCGTGCGGTCCAGGCATGCATCAAGCACGCCAGCGAGTGGTTCCACAAAGAACGCGCGCGAATCCAGGCGTCGACGATGTCCGCGGACGACAAGACGGAGTGGTCGAGAAGACTCGACGACGACGGGACTTTTTACAAAGACATGGTTTCCGAAGCCAAGGCGAAGATCGCGCGCGCGACGTCTCGAATTCCCGAGAATATCCCGTAGCGTCGAGCGCGCGTTCGCAACGCCGCGCCGACCAGGCGCGCCTGACGACCACGACGAGACGATGCGCGGGACGAGAAGACGACGACGACGACGACGACGCGCGGGCGTTTTGAAATAGGGTCCTTATAGTGAATGATTGAAAAGCTTCGCGTCCTCGTCGCGCGCTTCTCGCGACGGCGTTTCACGCCGTCTCCGCCGTCTCCGCCGTCTCCGCCGTCTCCGCCGCGTCAGTCTTCGGCCGCTCGTAGAACTTGATCGGCGAGGGGTCCGAGAGCGGTCTGGTCTCCTCCAGCGACTTGATGTCGCGGGAGAGTTTCTCGATCGCCGCCAAGGTCTTGACGTCCGCGCCGAAGGTCTGGGCGCCGTCGTCTCTGAGCGCGACGTCCATCGCGGCGGCGAACGCCCGCGGTCCCGCGTCGATCGGCCCGTCCAGGTGGCCCGGGATGATCCGCTCGAAGTCCCACTGCGCGACCCCCTCCGCCCACCGCTTCACCTCGTCTCTTCTCCGCGGGAACGCCAGCACCTGCAGGATCGGCGGCACGAACAGCGGCTTGGCGCACAGGTTCGCGAACCCGTCCCTCCACGAGGGGTCCCAGGTGAAGCCGTCCAGGAACGACTTGTTCACGTTGGCGAGGTCGATCTTGACGTCCACCGCCGCGGGCTGGAACAGCAGCCCGAACAGCACGGTCTTGCCCCATCCCATCGAACGCGCCTCGCGCGTGTTGGGCAGCATCGCGTCCGGGCGCTCCATGCCGCGCACCAGGAGCGGCTCGGGGTCGATGGCGCTCACCGGGGGCGGGTCCTCGCTCACGTGCAGCACGACGTCCGTGACGAGCATCGTCTTGCTCTTCTTGTGGAAGAACGCGGTGTCCACGAACCAGGGGTCCTTGAACCCGCGCAGGCTCGAGCCTCCCACCTGCAGAACGCTGTGCTCGATCTCCGCCTGCCAGGGCACCGCGCCGACGCCGGACGCGGTGTCTTCGGGGAGCGTCTTGGGCGAGCCGAGGGGGTAGTACGGCACGTACCGCTCGAGGGGCACGTCCACCGGGAAGGACCAGTTCTTGGGCGGGAGCCAGACGTCTGCGCTGGGGAACTTCTTGGAGAACGGCCCGCTGTAGATCTTGTGCTCGATGGCCGCCGAGCCCACCACGATGTGCTTCACCGGGCCGTGCTCGTCCACGAGGGGCTCGAGCATGCGCATAAGCTCGCCGGTGGGAGCCACCGGGTTGTGCACCCACAGCCCGCCGTTCTCGAGCTTGACCACCGTCATGCGCACGTTCACGAGCACGTCCAGCAAGCCCTGCAACTGGTCGAACGTCCAGACCTCGCCCGGGACGACGGTGGCCATCGCGGTGGCCTTGCTGCCGTACGGCGCCAGCGGGAGCGCCCACCAGTACGGGTACCAGCGCTCGGGGTGCGCGGCCTTGGTCGCCTTGGCCCAGAACGCCTCCTGCATGGAGATCACGTCGGGGTACGGGAAGGGGTCGCCCGCGGCGAGCGCGGCGAGATCGCGCGACCAGGGGAGCGCGCCGGCCGCGAACGCGGCGGCAGTGCCCAGGAAGCCGCGCCGGGACGCCGCAGGGGCGCGCTTCCGCGCCGCGGGGCGCGCCTCATCGTCCGCCGCGTCGCATCGGATAGACCTTCGCGCAGACGAGACGACACCGCGCCGCGTGAGCGCGCCGCGCCGGCCGGGCTTGAGCCCGGCGGGGGTCACGCGCGCCGCGACGGACGCGCCGAGAGCGATGGTGGCCATCGTGGTCGGATATGCGCCGCGAAGGTGGCGTGTCGATGCCGTCGTCGCTCGAACTGCCGCAGGCGACGGTTCGACGTCGACTTTTGTTTTATCGGTGTCGGCTGCGCCAGCTGGCAGGCGGTTTCGACGGCACTTCCGAGCATTCCGAAAACGCTCCGCAGTCGTCCTCACACAGTGCCGCGCGCGCGGACTCGCGAGCCATGACCCCCCGCGCGGCGTTGCTCGTCGTGGCGTGCGCGCTCGCCGCGGGCTCCGCCGGCGGCGCACGCCCGAACCCGCGCGAGGGTCGCCTCTCGCTCCAGCCGGAGCGGTCCCAGAAAACCCCCTCTCGCGCGAGCCTCGCGGACTGGATGGCGGAGGATGCCGCGTCCTTGTACGCGCGGACGCTGCACGAGGTGACGCTCCCCGGGACGCACGACAGCGGCGCGTACTGGCTCACGAAGCAGACCATCCCCGACGCCCGGTTCCCCCCGGCCTGGGCCGCCGCGGCCATCGCGGCCGCGGAGCGCCTGGGCGTCCCCGTGGACGACATAATCACAAAATGGGCGCTCACGCAGAGCGCCGACGTGGGCGCGCAGTTGCGCGCCGGGTTCCGGTACCTGGACCTCCGCGCGGGATGGAACGGCACGGCCTGGTGCGTGCACCACGCCGAGGTGGGCGTGGCGTTTGGTGTCGTCGTGGCCGACCTCGCGTCGTTCGTGAAGCGACACAGAGGGGAGTTCGTCGTCGCGCAGGTGTCGCACCTGGACGGCGCGCCGGCGGGGGAGAAGACGCGACGCGTCAAAGAGCTGAAGACGTTTTTGAAAAACGCGCTGCGCAGACACTTGGTCCCCGTTCGCGTGACCGGCGACGGCGCCCTCGAGTTGAACGACACGATCGGCGAGATGGTTGCGCGCGACGAGCGCGTCCTCGTGGTGTTCGGGGACGGAGACTACTCTTCCCGGCGCGCGAACGCGCCGACGCGCGACGACGTCGACGACGTCGACGACGCGTTCCTGTGGCCTCCTCGCGCGCTGCACAACGGCTGGGCCGACACGGACAACCCCGAGGCTTTGTTGCGGTTCGCAAAAGAAGAGACGATACGCTTCAACGCCGGCGGCGGCGGTTTCGGCGAGCCGGGGAGCCTGTTCAAGCTCTCGTGGACGCTCACCGCGCAAACCTCCACCGTGCTGGAGAGCGTCTTGCCCGGCCGACCCAAGAGCCTGCGCGAGCTCGACGCCGCCGGCGCACGCCCCGCGCTCGCGCCCTTCGCCGAGCGCGTCGCAAACGCCGGGTGCCGCGCGTCCAACATCCTGAGCGTCGATTTCGCGCGGGGCAGCGACGCGGTGCGCGCGGCGAGGCTAATGAACGCGGCGAGCCGCGACGAGCCGGGGAAGAGGAAGGAACAGTGCGGGTTGACGTCCCTTGAGCTCACGGCGAAGCGCGATTCCGCGACGTCGCGCGATTCCGAGGCGGCGTCGCGAGAAGAGACGGAGGCGAGAATCGCGGCGAATCGTTATTAGCTCGACACTAGTTACACGGACGCGAACAGACTTTTGAGCCCCATCAGAAGGCAGAGACGCTCGGCGGTCGGTTCCGCCGCTCCGCCTCCCGTTCGTCCAGGACTCTCTGCTCCTTGTTGAGCTTGACGAGCGGCTTCCACCACTTCTGCTCGGCGCGCGCCGCGTCCAGCAGCTCCGCGTGCGCCCGCCGGACGCGCGCGGGATCGGCGCCGGCGGGATCGGGGAAGCTCGCCGCCGTCGCGTCCGCGGGGAGCTCGGCCAACGAGCCGTGCGCGGCGGCCCTGTTTTTCCGGTACGACACCTGCGCCAGCCGACGCTTCTCGGCGCGGAGCGCCTCCGCCTTGGCCGCTCTCGCCGCGAACTCGCGGTACTCGCCCACGACCCGGTCCGCGTTCCGGCGGCCGCGCAAGTACTCATCCATCGTCAACGCGCCGAGCCCGAGCTCTTTCTGGCCGTGCCTCATCTTCAGCCCGGCGACCACCTGGGCGACAGGCGGTGGCTGGCGGTACGGCCGCGCGGTGATCGTGCGTTCCTGGAACGTGCCGTCGTCCAGCTCCGGCTCGTACGACGCCGCGAGCGCGTCCGCGGCGTCGGGGTGCACCGCGAGGACGCGAGGCTTGGAACTCGACTCGAGTCGCTTCCTCGCCACGTCTCGCTTCGCCTTGTGCATGCGGAACGCGCTCTGCACCACCACCGCGGCGTTGTGTTCCTGTCGCGCGTGCCACTCCTCAACCTCGCTCGCGGGCAGGTCCTTCAGCATGGCCTTCCGCTCCTCGCGCTCTCGCATGCGCCGCGAGCGCTCGAGGGCCGCCTGGTCGTACTCCGCGAACTCGGACGCGTGCGCCTTCCTCTCCACGAACGCGACGCGCTGCTTGTGGCCTTTGAACGTCGCCTGCAGCCGGGTCGCCGCCGCATGCTCCTCGGGCGTCGCGCCCGACGCGCCCACGTGCGACATCTCGCGTCGGCAAGACTCAGCAAGCGCCGGGACGCGAGCCCGGGGGTGTGGCACGCGCGGATGGAGAAGGCGGAACTTTGACAGCAAACGGTCGAAAACTTTTTCTAAAGAGGGACGATCACATACTTGTGTGTATATTTTGGATTTCAGCGCGTTTCCAGTCAGGCGATAATGATTATCATTTTTGTCTGACTGATACCATGCGGTCGGGATTTTTTTCCACGGGAGCGGAGCCGAAAGCCACGTCGCGAGGATTGAAAAAGCGTCGCGTCCACAACCGACGTCGTATTCTTTTGAGCGCCGCCGTCGTTCTAAGACGCGAAACCATGGCTGCTCTCTCCATGTCCGCCGCTTCCATTAGCTTCGGCCGCAACGTCGCGGACGCCCGCGCTCTTCGCGTGTCGGTGCGTCTCCCAGCCTCGAATCGCCGGCAATTCCGTCGAATGCGTTTTATCCACTTGGTGCCGGACGCGGCGAACCGACCTCGACCCCGTCGCGTGATGGCTAACCCTCAACCCTCCCGACTCCCCACAGGCCCCCACTGTCAACGCGGTGGTCCCCCGTCAGTCCCTGAAAACCGAGGCGATGGTCAAGGTCAGTGAAAGAACCCGAGCGATGCGCGACGCCGCGCGTTTCCGGCGCGCGCGTCATCGGAAACAAATAAACCCTAAGACCTGTGCACACCAGTGCCCTACGACCTTCGCCTGACCGTCCGATCCCCCACCCTCCCTCCGCAGATTCGCTTCACGCGCCTCGGCCGCATTCGCACCCCTTTCTACCGCATCATCGCCATCGACTCCCGCAAGCGTCGCGACGGTGCCCCCCTGGAGGTGCGTGCCGCGCCCGCCCGCGGGCCCGACGAAAAGCCCCCCCCCGTTTCGCCCTTTGCGTCTCTCGACCGCTGGACGAACCGAAAAAAGTGGATAGCCGGGAAGCTCGAACGCTCGACGCTCGATCGCCGATCCGAACGCCTCGCTCACCTCGCCCCTCCTTCTTTTATCTTCACAAACAGGAGCTTGGATGGTACGACCCTATCAAGAAGCAGTCGAACCTCAACGCCCCCGCCATCAAGGCGTGGCTGGCGAAGGGCGCGCAGCCCTCGGACACTGTGGGCGCGCTTCTCAGGAAGTCCCTCATCATGGAGAAGTAAACCGCGCCGGCGGTTGTTTCGGGGGGTACGGCCGGCGAGGCACGGACACGGCGTGTCGTCGTGAGGTATCGCGCGGCCTGCGTTCGGGTTGGATATCCCGAACGCGAGGAGTGTGAAATAGTTTCGCATAGCTGAGCTCGGGGTGCGGTTTTTATAGCAAAGCGTCTTCCGGGGTGCGGTTTTACCGGCATATATTGTGACCATATTTGGTGACTATTTGTTCATACGAAATAGTCAAGAGTAGTATCGCTTGATCATTTTTGTTCAGAGGGTCACGATAAAAAATATCAACACCCCGCGTCGGTGTCGATACGTCCGGTAAACGCGGTAACCGCTTGCCACTGTCCACGCGCACCCGCCCGCGTGCACTCTCTCTCTCTCCAGTCAATCGAACGTCCGACCGTGAACGTCGGACACTCCTTTCGCCATGGGGAAGCAAACTTACGATTCGGTTCCCCCGGTTCCGCTCGAGAAAGCCTCGGACTCGGTTACGCCCGACCGATCCATGAAGCGCGTCCTCGGCATCGGACTCGGACTCGCCGTGGGCACCATGCTGGTGGTCGCCGGCTTGACGTCCACCACAGCTCGCGTACAGCTCGGCTTAGATACCATCGCCGCCGAGGATCACGACTCGGGAGCGTCCGCCGTCCCGCGTCTCGGCACGGGCTCCTCGCCCGTCACTTACACCGTGCACCTGTGCGGCGTTCCCGACGAGGTGTGGAACCGCCACGTGCCATGGCCTGTGTGCCGGGTGAAGTTGGTGGGATGCCCCAGCACCGGTAACTGCTGGCACTGGAGGTACCACCAAGGTATCGAGATGACCCCCACGGATGCTTCTCGAAACACGTTCACGGTGACCACGAGCGAGTACGGCGCCGGGGACAGTTTCGGATTCGCCGTGATCGAAGCCGGGTGCACCGTGGAGGACGAGGCGCCGTGCGTCGGCGCGGGCGTCGACTCCCCCGAGTTTTGCAAGAACGAAGAGTTGTGCGACCATCGGTACGATTCTGGAACCTCGGATTACACCACTCAGCCCGGTGACCCGCAGTTCGAAGGACACAACATCACGTGCTGGAAAGACTCGCAGAGGTGCTCGAGCGCGTCTCCTTTTTTCTTCATGAACTACGAAGAACGAACCTGCCTCCGCGAACCCGGCGGGCCGTGGTTCAACCGCGTCCTGCCCGCGGACGCCGTCGCCAACGGCGCGTACTCCGCCATCTGGGGAAGCTGCGAGTCCGAACCGACCGGCGACGCCGCGACGCAATGTGTGAACTCCGCGTCGGTGGAATCTGTGTGTCCCGCTCTGGAAAAACCTGTCGCTGAACGCGCGAACCCGGTGGAGCCCGAAGGCGGGTGCGCGGGGAAACCCGACGGAACCTTCGCCACGATTCTCCACCCCGATCCCGGCTTCGAAAGCGCCGAAGTCACCGCGACGTGCTGCGGAGGCGTGGCGTGCGCGCAAGGTGAAGTGTGCCTCGCGAACGGCGAGTGCGGACCTATCGACCCGATGCCCCAACCCGGCTTGGGAGGCGCGACGTGTCCGTCTGGAAACGACGACGTTCCCGGCGTCTGCACGCAGTCGTGCGGCAGCGGGAACGGCGACTGTGACCAAACCTGCGCCGCCGCTGCTGACGCGAGTGGATACACCCTGGACTGCGTCATCGGTGGCACCGGGAACGATAAGTGCAGGTGCTCCAACGTGGGCGGAAAGACCGCCGAGGAGTGCATGCTTTTCCCCAACCCGGGCTGGAAGTGCTGCACGTGCATGTCCTTGGTGGCGCCGCAACCTCCGCCCGGGAGATCCGCCGAAGCGCCCGGCCGAAACCTGGATTAAGTCACCTTCGAAGGTGTACTCATGAATGAAGTATTGTTGACGACGACGCGCGTCTTTTGCGACGCGACTGATGCGCGAGACGCGGCGAGGTGCGTGCACAGGTGCGATGCGTCTATCGCAAGAAGATATGCATGACGAGCGAAGAAAGAAAGAAAGAAAGTGGTGAGAAATCGTGCAGCGACGCGTACAGGTGTAATACAAGTAAGAATTAGAGAGATACAACTGGTACGTACGTAGCATGCTGCGACAGTCGAGCAGTAAGGCCGTCCAGGACGTCGATAACACGTACGGGCATCGACTCGTGAAAAAAAGGCACAACATTCGCGAGCCTACGACAGGCTCGGGCTGCGCATTCAAACAACATTCCAAATAATGTGTACCCAACTCACTTGTTTCTCGGGATCTCCAGTCTCGGCGACGCTGGTACGGCTGGACGATGACGGAGCCGATGACGGAGCCGTTCACCAGACTCACCCCCGCGCCGGAGGTGATGATCGACAAGGACAAGTATGTTAAGACGTTGAAGCTCCTGGCTCTGCGCGTTCCCAAGGTACGTCACCCGACGAGGCACGTTGCATCTCGAGGGTCGTGCCGCCGCCGCCGCCGCGCGCTTCCCTCTATGCCACGCTCGCGACTGACGCGCTAGAACATCACCGCTCCGCAGGCTAAGTGTAACGTGATTATGAAGGCTCTGCGGTCGGTGGCGCTCGATCTCCCGAGGCAGCGGTGCGTCATGCCGGACCCCGACGACTCCGACGCGCGACTCTTTTTGCTCCGGGAGAGCGTGAAGGATCGCGAGCTCCCCACCGTCACCCCCGAGCAGCGCGAGACCGCCGGCCTGAGCGAGCTGGAATGGACGACGCACGAGCTACGTCTGGAGTACGACTACTTTAACGCGGACGAGATCCTGCGACAGATTTTGCCCGAGGGGTGCGAGGTCCCCGGCTCGTTCGAGACCGTGGGGCACATCGCGCACCTCAACCTTCGCGACGAGCTCCGTGACTACCGTCACGTCATCGGGCGCGTGCTTCTGGACAAAAACCCGAGACTGCGCACGGTGGTGAACAAAATCGGTACAATCGAGAGCCAGTTCCGGGTGCCCACGTGGGAGCTCCTCGCGGGGGACACGAGCCTCGAGACGGAGGTGAGACAACACGGCGTGACGTTCAAGGTCGACTTCGGCGAGGTGTATTGGAACAGCCGCCTGGAGGCTGAGCACAAACGCGTCATCGACTCGATCAAGCCCGGGGAGATTCTGTGCGATGTCATGGGGGGCATCGGCCCGTTTGCGATTCCCGCGGCGAAGGCGGGAAGGCGCGTGTACGCCAGTGACTTGAATCCCCAGTGCACGCGGTACTTACGGCTGAACGCGCGCGCCAACAAAGTGAAAAACCTGGTTAAGTGTTACAACCTCGACGCTCGCGCGTTCATTCGCGCGCTGCTGCGTCCTGGTCCGGGACCGAAGGACGTGGACGACGAGCCGGTGCCTTCGAAAGGCCCGCCGAAGCTCGACGAGAAGGGCCGACCCATTTCGAAACCTCCGGTGCGGTGGGCGGCCGCGGGTGCGGATGAGGACGACGGCGAGCCCCCCGCAGGCGCTACGTTTGACCATGTGACGATGAACTTGCCGGCGTCGGCGATCGAGTTCCTGGACGCCTTCAAGGGCGCGTTCGACCGGGACGTCTGGGGCAACCGCGCGCTTCCCACCGTGCACTGCTACACGTTCAAGAAGGCCGCGGAGACGTTCGAGGATGTCGTTAAAAGGGGAGAGGGGTACCTCGGCGGGAGAATCGTGGACCCGAAGATCCACGAGGTGCGCGACGTCGCGCCGAACAAAATCATGCTCTGCCTTTCCTTCGCCGTCACTCCCGAGGTGGCGTTCGCGGAGACGAGCCGCGAGAGCAAACGCGCCAAGACGGGAGCTTAGGCGAAGAACGCGACCGCGTTCGCGTCGTGAACGACTTTCGTTTCTTCATCTACGTGTGTGCTATGATATGTTATCGCGTCTCGTGAGTCGCGTCTACGAACGGTCATCTCGCCGGCTAATTCGGGTGTCAGCGCGCGTGCGCGTCCGGGGCGGGAAGCCGGTGGAACGCGGCACGCGCGTGCTCGCTGATGCGCGGCACCATCTTCCCTGTGACTGCCATGAATCCGGGCACGCCCAGCGCCGCGATCATCGCCGTGTGGTGCTCCAGCGCGTGCAGCGCGCACGCGCGGCTAACGCTCGCCGCGTCCAGGCTCTCGGCGAGGTCGAACCGCTCCACCACCTCCGCGGCGTCGAGCTCGGCGCCCCGGCGCCTGACGTGCTCCACAAGCGCCACCTCGCACCGGCGCTTCAGCTCGTGCATATTGTACATCACCGCTACGCGCATCAGGTCTGAGACGAGGTCGGGGCGCTCGGCGTCGAGCTCGCTGATGTACGTGAACCGCATCAGCGCGCGGAACGTCTCCGCGGGAAGGTGAGAGAAGTCTACGACGTCGGTGTCGCCCCGCCGCGCGCCGCGCCGCGCGGCGACGTCGTCGTGGAACTCCGGGGGGCATCGCGCAAAGGCAATCTTGTGCGCGTGGAACGCCTCGCCGTGCGTCAGGAACGTGATGTCGCTCACTTCGGGGTTGTTGAAGTGCTGCTCCAGGTGCGCCTCCGGCGTCGGCGGCAGAGGCGCCTCCTCCGGCGGCACCTTCAGCGAAACCTTCTGCAGCAGCACGTGCAGCGCGTGGCACGCCTCAGCCAGCCTCTGCTCGTACGCGTCGGGACGCGGCTGCTTGGCGGGTGTCCCGGGCATGAGCGCGCGCAGCAGGATGTCCATCCCCAGCTTCTTGATGAACACCTCGCGAAGCGCCTCACCGCTCGCGTCGTCCACGAGGTGCGCGAGCGCGACGGCGATGCGCGCCGCGTCCGGTGCGTCCGGGTCGGTGGTCATCAGGTAGATGAGGTACCGCAGCACGCGCGCGCTCGACGCGACTTTGCCCTTGAGCCGATCCAACGTCTTCTTGACGCAATCCTTGCTCGCCTGCACGATGAGTTCGCGCCCCATCAGGCGTTGCACGGTGCCCTCGCGCACGATGTCGGGCACGTTGTCCTCGTTGTCCGCGAGGCCGTACAGCGCAAACGCGGCGTTGTGCTGCAGGTTGCCCTTGTCGCAGTCCAGCAGGTCCAGCAGCGGCCGCAGCCCAGCGGCGTGCAGGATGCCAACCTGGTTGTCGGCGTCCTGCGCCAGCCGCCCGAGCGCGAAGGCGGCCATCTCGCGGAGCTGCTCGTCCGAGTTGCCCAGCATCTGGATCAGCGGGCGCACGGCGCCGCGCTGGACCATCTTCACCTTGAACGAGTCCGTGGTGGCGAACTGCCCGAGCAGCAGCGCCGCCTCGCGCTGCGACTCCGGGCACGCCGAGCTCAGGAGCCCGATGACGGGCTGCAGCGCGCCCTCGTCCAGCACGCGCCGCTTGATGTGCGTCGAGGAGTGCACGAGGTTGCCGATCACGCCCACCGCCTCGTAGTGGATCAGCTGGTCCTCCGACTTGACCATGAAGATGAGCATCGGCAACGCCCCGCACTCGACGATCTGGTTTTTGTTGTCGTCGTTTTTGAACGCCAGCGTGCGCAGCGCGCTTGCGGCGGCGCGCTTTACCTTCGGGTCCTTCGTCTCCAGGAGCGACACGAGCGGCGGGATGCCCCCCTCCACACGCGTCTGGTTCTTGATGCCGTTGTTCTCGTGCGCGAGGTTGGTCACCGCGTCCGCCGCGCGACGCGCGACGCTCGTCGGCACCGAACCCGTGGTCTGCGGCGGGTACCGCTGCAGGAGCGCGACGAGCCCGGGGAGGGCGCCAGCCTTAGCGATGCGGTTCTGGTTCACGTCGCGGCTCGCCATGAGGCTGATGGCGTAGCTCGCCTCCTTCTCGATGTCGCCGAAGCTCACGTCAAACTCCTCCCCGACTCGCTGACTCAGGGAGAGCAGCGGCACGATCGCCTCGACCGCGCCCGAGCGCACCACCGCGTCCACCATGTCGCCCTCCGCGGTCGCGTTCGCGCCCTCTTTCGCGAGCTCGGCGAGCGTGCGCACCGCAGCTTTCAGCGCGTCGCGCGCGCGGTCCGCGTCCGGCCGCGCCACCAGCGTCTCCGTGTGGCGCGCAATCTCCTTCACCAGGCGCTCGTGCTCGCCCATCGCGAGGAGCGCCGCGGCCGCCGCGCGCTGCACCTTGGGGTCCCTGCGGTCCAGCAGCGCGCGCAGCGTGCTCACGCCGTCCTCGTCGCGAACCTTCGCGTTGTACGCGTCGCGGTCCTGCACGAGCTTCGCCAGCGCGTCGGCGGCGCGACGCGCGAGGTCGTGCGACGCCGCAGCCCACGCCTCCGCGCTCCGCCGGGCGTCGGAGCTGAGCCCCGAGGACGCCGGCGGCGGGGGCCTGTTCATGATGCGCACGAGCGCGGGGATCGCGCCCGCGTCCGCGACGGCCGTCTGGTGCGTCTCGCGGTCCTCCGCGTGCGACAGCATCACCGTGAGCGCGTGGCAAGCCTCCTTCTCGGCGGCGCACGCGCCGACGTCGAGCGCGAAGATGGACTTGAGATCGTCGAAGACGCGCGAGACGCCCGTCATCTTCTCCGGCAGCCCGAGCACGTGCACGAGGACGTCCGCGGCGCCGGCGAGCATGAGCGTTCCGACGTGGTCGGGGTCCTGCTTGGAGATGTCCACCAAAAGGCGCGCGTCGCGCTTGAGCGCGGCGAGCGTCTCGTCCGCGACGCGCCGGAACTCGTCGCGGCGCGCCGCTTCAAACGCCTGCGCGCGCTCCGGGACGCGCCTGATCTCGTCCAGGAGCCTCTCGACGTTCGCGGTGACGTTCCCCAACACGTGCTCGTGCGCGTCCAGCGCGATGAGCGCGTTGGCCACCGCGCGCCTCACCTTGCCGTCGCCAGGAAGCTCCATAGTGCGCCGCAAGCCATCCAGCAACCCGGGCTCGGCGCGCACCGTTCGCTTCGCCGCGTCGTCGCGCAGCGCCAGCCGCGCGAGCGCGTCGGCGACGCGCCGGGGGATCTCGGGGGCCCATTCGTGAGCGCGGGGTCCGCAACGCGCGCGCCGCACCTCGTCCGTCTGCCACGAAGGGGGCATTCGCAGCGCGCGCGCCAGCCTCGGGAGGTGGCTCAGGCCGTCCGACGACACCTCGGTCTTCACGGCTTTGCCCAAGATCTCGCGCGCGCGCTCGGCGCGCGCGGCGAGCTCGTCGACGCACTCGTCCGGAAGCGGCTGGTGGTCGTGCCCGAAGTTCAGCATCGCCTGCATGAGCTCGGCCACCAGCGCGACCGCCGCGACGTGTGGGTTAGGCTGCTTCATGGTGTCCTCCAGCTCGCTCATCATGGCGCCGAAGCGCTTCCTGTGCTCGGACACGCTCGCGGACTGCTCGTTCTGCTTCGCAGCCGCGCGCTCGGCAGATCCAGGCGCGGGGCTCTCTTGGTTCGTGGTCTGGATACCGGCGGCGTTCGCCTTGCGCTTGCGTCGCGCGGCGCCGCCCGCGGAGGCACCCCGCTGCTTCTCCGCGTTTTCCATCTCGCCCGCTCGGCCCTCGGCAAGAGGCGCGCACGGTCGGTCAGCGAGTCGCGGGCCTTCTCGTTTCGTTTGAAGACGTCAAACGAAGCGGGTCTCTGACTCTCGCCCCGCGGCGAAGCCACGCGCGCGCGTCCACGCCGCGCGCGGGACCGAAACGAGACGCGACCGTCGGAACGGGCGTGATTCGTCGGCCGCGAGACTCGAGGCGGCTTCCCCTCGGAAAGAACCCCCTCGCGCTCGCCAGAGTGACGCCGACCGTGCCGCGAGATCTTCCAACTTCTCGAAGTGAGAGACTTTCAAAAAGCCGCTCGACGGCTCGAGTGCCGAGTGCGCGAGTCGCGAAATTGGCTCAAATCGATGGAGCACGGTTTGGGGGTTCGCAGATCGTCGTGGAGAGCCCAATCATTGGCGTCGCGTGCTTTTTGCTGACGTCGAAAAGGAAAAGCGCCCTTTCGAGGCCGCCGCCAAGACTGACAACGGGCACAACGGAAGACGCGCCCGCTCGCACCGCGCGCTTTTCGACGTCTCGCCGTTCGTTCCCTCGAGTGCACGCGCCGTTCGCGAGGAGTAGGAGTCATGGTCGCGAGCGCGTGCGCACCCGCCGCGCCCCTCCTCGGGGCGAGGATAACCACCAATCGCCATTGCGGCGGCCGAACGTCGCGTTCCGCGGCTCGAACCGCCGCCTCGCGCGTGCCCCGCGCCATCGCGGTCCGCGCGGGCGAGAGCGACGAGGACGTCGCGGTCGATCGCCCGGACGGTCCCGGCCTGCCCAAGAAGTGGACGCGCGTCATGCTCAAGGTGAGCGGCGAGGCCCTCGCCGGCGAGGGCGGCTTCGGAATCGACCACGAGGTTGTTCGGAACATCGCGCGCGAGGTCGCCGAGGCGGCGCTCGGGGGCGTGCAGGTGGCGGTCGTGGTGGGCGGGGGGAACTTCTTTCGCGGCGCTGCACATGAGGGCAAGGGCCTGGACCGCGCCTCCGCGGACTACATGGGCATGCTCGCGACGGTGATGAACGCCATCAGCATGCAAGCCGCGGTGGAGTCGCACGGCGTCCCGACGCGCGTGATGACGGCGTTCGCCATGCCCGAGGTGGCGGAGCCGTACGTGCGGCGGCGCGCGATCCGCCACCTGGAGAAGGGCAGGGTGGTCATCTTCGGCGCGGGCACGGGCAATCCGTTCTTCACCACGGACACCGGCGCGGCGCTGCGCGCCGCGGAGATCAACGCGCAGTGCGTGCTCAAGGCGACGATGGTGGACGGCGTGTATGACTCCGACCCGAAGCGCGACCCGGACGCGAAGCTGTACGAAAGTCTGACGTACGAGACCGTGCAGCGACTCGGGCTGGGGGGGATGGACCTCACCGCGATCACGCTGTGCCAGGAGAACGACATTCCGGTGGTGGTGTTCAACCTGAACAAGGAGGGGAACATCGCGAGCGCGCTGCGGGGAAACAAGGTGGGGACGTGCGTGAGCTCAGACGTGGCGAAGTTCGAGCGCGCGGACGAAGAGCTTCCGCAGAGCAAGGGGGTGTGAGCGTCGAGGCGTTCGCGACGAAGTGTGCGGTACCGCACGGGTAGGCTCGCGCGTTGAACCGAAGGAAGGCGTATTTTATCGTCGTCCGCGTCGCGCCGCGCCGCGTCCTTCTGATCCGCGATTCGGCGCGGCGCGCGCCTTTTCCTTTCGAGACGTTCCGGGGCGAGCGGCGGGGGCGTCGGGGTCGGGGTGAAGCGAGACGTGAAAGACTGTGTATCTGATACCGGCGTGTGCGGAACGAGCGTGCGTCGTCACAAAATGCTTTTTATGGGTGCGAGCGGCGTCGAGGCGGTCCGTCCTCTGGGAAAACGGGGCTCCCCGCGACGTCGCGTTCTCGCCGATTCGGACGCGGAACGAGGCGTGACGTTTAATCGAAGAGATCGAACTCGCCGGCCTCCTCCTCCTCCTCCTCCTCTTCGGGCTCGGGCTCGGCAGCCGCGCCGCCGCCGCCGCCACCGCCGCCGCCGCCGCCGCCGCCGCCGCCGCCGCCGCCACCGGCGCCG
>MDSV01040628.1_pt1 | contig 29755 bp, 25 predicted proteins | sample 810851 | NCBI WGS metagenome assembly MDSV01 (sample SAMN05326640, study PRJNA326480) | marine metagenome | isolation source: seawater | place: Atlantic Ocean: North East | collected 2012 | reverse complement strand
GATCCGGAATGAAGTTCATTCTATCTGACAAACCCACCTTCCTGAGAGCCTCCCTTGCCTGTTCCTCTGCTTGAGCTGTCGATACACCAGCTAGCTCGAGTGCGAAAATGACATTGTCTAAGGCCGATAGCCTATCTACGAGGTGGAAGTCCTGGAAAATCCATCCCACGCCTTTTCTCCTTACATCGACCACTCTACTGGGGGGATAAGTACCATAATCGAAGTCGGTAAGGGAAATAGATCCTGAATCCGCCTCCAAGAGACCCCCTATGATGTTCAGAAGAGTAGACTTACCACATCCTGAAGGCCCCATGAGCGCTACGAGCTCTCCTGATTCTATCTTGAGGTCGATGCCCTTGAGGACCTCTAGCCTCCTGCGTCCTGAACCAAAGCCCTTTTTCAGAGCGGTGACAGTAAGCATGTACCAACGTGAGATAACGAGCTTATAATCAGTATCAGTTATTGGACGAGTATTGAGATTACATCAATCAGATGATGTTTCAATATTGACTATTCGAGATAGCATCATTATACGCTTGAGCAAGAGAATTACCTTGAGATTCTGGACTCAGGAGAGCTTGCACATGTCCCATAAGTTCCTCAGATGGATGTCTCGGAACCCCCCCAGAAGCCCTCCACTCTGAATGAATCCGTACTATCTCATCCGTCCAATCCTGAATCGAGGCCGGGGGCAAGAGACATTTCTCTGGGATGATCTCATTGTGAGCAGGGAGGTCTGATGCTAATACGGGACAGCCTGCGGCCATTGCCTCAGCTGGAGGATAGCCGAATCCCTCGCTCGCACTCGGGAAAAGAAGGACCTCGGCACTTTGTAGAGCGGCTAGTAACTGATCATCGTTAAGCTTGGCCTCACTCCCTATGTGGATGACATTGATGTCGGCTGAGACCTCTTCAGGAAGGGAAGAAATAACGTGTTTAGCAAACTCGAGTCTTTTTCTCTCCTCATCACTCCCTAGTGTTACAACGAGCATCTTCGAATCAATGTCATAATCACCCAGTATCTCTCTAGGTTTGGGGTTCGATAACGGGCTCCAGTATTCAGTATCGATCTGATGTCTAACCAGCGCCGTTCTCTTTCCGGGAAACATCTGTCTGACATCCAGAAGAGTACTCTCAGATATACATATGAGCATGTCAGCCCTCTCTAGTCCCTTCTTCAGCATCTTGAGGTCTCTTCTCCTAAAGGCCCCTGGGTTCTGCTCCCCCACAGGCACGATGATGTCCCCTCCTAGAATTTTCCTCGGCCTAATGTGAAATAGGTCATGAACTGTGACAACTACTGGAACAGGGCTGTTATGAGGGACTAAATGTGCCTGTTCCTGATCTGTTATGTGAATCAAATCTGCTGGTGTGTTCCCTGAGGCTAGTTGTACTTTCCTTGGATGAGTGAACCATCTCTTTACCGCTCTAGACAGTAGCCCGTGAACTGGATCGTACTCTAGAGTCGCAACTTTGGTCCAATCCGGAACGAGTGCTTTCTCTAGGAGGGACTCTATGGCTTGGTGTGCCCTTCCTAGGCCTGAGTTCTCAGAAAGTCGCCCCCCTCTGACTAGCAGTACTCTGCTCACCATGGTCTCACCAAGGCGTATTGGACTTAAACGAGGACGGATGATGGGGCATCATGGTGCGTAATGGCGGGGGGTCGGGTGACCATCAGCCAAAATTGCTGGTAGCAAAGGGGAGTTTCTATACCATGGGTGGTGCCGAAAGGGACCTTATAAGGAATCTACCTGCCTTGTCTGAGGAATTCGAAGTAGTTGTAGCGACGCTTAGTAGTAGCCCTGATCTTGAGTCGGTTTGTGAGGAGTATGGTCTTCGTCTTATGCGTCCTGAAGAAGTTTGGTCACCACCTAGTGATACGATATCCAAGATTCTGGATTCTGGATTCTCAAGTGCGACTAAATCTTGGAAGTCTATTGTGGGCCTAGTTGACTCGATTGGAGATTTCGACTGCATTCACATTACCAGTGGCGATGGAAGTCTGGGCATTCTCGGAATTATTCCAGATGATGTGGCAATTCACTTTCATCTACTTGAGCCCCACAGGGGACTTCACGAAGACGTACTGCATCGTATGATTGACGGGACACCCAAGAGAAACCTTGGAATTACAAGAGCTGCTTTGAGCAGAGCTAGAATAAGAGACCTGTCAATAATTAGAGCTCTTTCTTCGAGAGAGAGTACTATGATTAGCGGAAATTCAGAGTTTACATCTTCTCGTATCGGAGAGGTTTATGGGATTCCCTCTGGAGTTCTCCTTCCGAGTTTAGATTCAAGTGAATTCCCCTTTGAGCCTTCGGATAGAGAGTCAGCTGTTTTTGAGGGGGTTGAGAGTCCTTACGTGGTGACCATAGGAAGAGCTAGTTGGGCCAAAGGGACTTGGGAGGTCATTTCTATGCTTCAGGGAAGCGGGCATTCCCTAGCACTGGTCGGAGGGGCAGATGATGACAGTATCAGTTCGTTGGCGGAACATGCAAAGTCTTGCAAGGTCGGCCTGTGGATAGCACCAAGACTCGCCTCGCATGATCTTTGTACCCTAGTTAGAGGGGCTACTGCAGTAGTCAGCATGGCTCACTCTGAACCTTTCGGACTTACTCCAATAGAAGCCCAGTCCCTAGGAACTCCAGCTCTTTTCGTGAATGAAGGAGGGTTTAGAGAAACGGTATCCGATGGAGTCTCGGGTAGACTTTTACCTAGAGATAATCATTCATCATGGCATGATGCGATTAATCAGTCATTGGAGCCAGAAAATAGAGTAAAATGGTCTGAAAATGGTAGAGAAAATATATCATTAATGGGACTAAATCCTAGAAGATTCTCTGAGAGATTAGCATCTATCTTCAGAGAGCTAGTCTAACTATGCTCGAGCCTCTCTATCTTAGGGAGTGTGAATTTGAAGACAAAGACAGCGGTGACCATTCCTAGAATCAATAGAGATGCAGAGGCCCAAAGTGGAAGAACCGCGGCTGTATCGGTAGGAAGCCAGAATGGAAATATATCGAAGAGTGACTCACCCCTAACGAGCTTCCCGCCGATGGAGGATGCCATGGAAGTCATGAGGAATGCTAGTGCGGCTGTTGTAGATTGCAGAACAGAGAGTGATCTGACTTGCCATAATCCCGGACCCATCCTGAGCCTGCCTATCACGAACGCGCTCCAGAAGCCCAGAGCTAGGCCACTGTAGACGAACTTGTTGTAGAGCAGGGCGCTTTCAGCTTGTCCGTCCGCCGCTATGTTGCCACTGAGAATTACTATCGGCAGGAATAGAAGAGCTAACAATGACCCAGCCAAGGAAGCTCTGTCCATAGTCACCATGAGTGCCTCATTGTTACTCTCAGAAATTGTCAGGAGCCTTACCATTGAGCAACCAACGGCGCAGATGGTTGCAAGGACCATTGAACCAACTACGATCTCTGCCATAGCAGTGTGAAAGGTGGCAGAACCTACCATCATTCATTCCCCCTCAAATATTCTGGATCCTCGACCCACTCCTCTGTTTCAGAATTCCATAGCCAACCTGGGCTATCGTCTGAAGGCACAAGAGATGAGTCGGTGACGTTCTTGGTTTGATCAAATTCAATCCTGCTATTCACTGGGTAAAGACGTGCTTGGAGTGTAACAAGGAATGATATTATCAGTAATGCGAATGCAAAGGAATGCGCTCTTGCAGACCATACTTCACCCTCAAACGGAGGAGGGGCTGTTCCCATTTTTAGCCACGGCTGCTCAATTGAGTAGGTCCCATTGTAAGTGGTCACCCTGTACAGAATATTGGTTTCACCCATCGTTGCTGGGATGCTTGCCTCCCAATCGTTACATACTTCTTCCGAGTTTGATTTGCACTCTACGATAGCTAGATTTGGTTCCCATTCTCCCTCCAGCATCCAATGTACGGCGATATCAGTTGAGTTCCTGGTGCTGATGGACAGGGGGCTATTATCGCCAGATACCCTGAATGAGGGAGCGACCCAATCGATAGCCAATCCTGGAAGTCCCTCTGGAACATCTTGAACATTGACATCGAACTTGTCGCTGACACCTGAGTATGCCTTTCCGTAGTTGGAGCCATGGTGGATTTGAATGTATAATTCGTGACTACCAGAGTTCTCAGGGGAAAGAAGAACCCAGGTGACCGTTGTCGATCCAGATGAGGGGGCCTTCATTTCAATGTAATTTGATGAGCCCCCATTGGGATCTTGAATCAAATTCCATCCATGATCTTCAGGACTGTCAGAGTTACCATTTAGGGAGCTTAATATGAAAAGACCGATAATTCCGTTAGATGATGTGGTAATGTCGCTAACTGTCACATGAATAGCGACTGCTTGTCCGGAGAATGCCTCATTTCCGAGAGTGATATCTATGGTAGCATCAGATGCCATGCTCAGAGATGGATCGCCGTGACAGGAGCCTCCACACGAATAGTCTCTGTCTGCATCCCCATTTCCACCAGGATTTGCTACTGAGCTCCCAGGAGCGATGATTAGGAACATACATAGGAGCATTACGATAACCTTCCGATTCATCTTACCTCCTCCTCCCAAACAAAGCGAGTGCGAGTGCTGTGATTCCTATTATGGCCATTATTCCAGAGATGAGGAACGATATCATGGGATTCGCCTCCTCCACGGAATCAGGGGACGAGGATGCGATAGAGCTTGCATCGAGGCTGACATGGTTCTGACCGTCGATTATCCAAACTATCTCCCTATCATCCACTACTGAAGTCACAGCGTAGTATAGCGTAGTTGCTACGGGGACTGATTCACTCCATTCGAAGTATGTTGTCGTTCCAATTGGCTCCAAGGGTGATGGCACTGGATCTCCCCATATTGGAGTCTCATCAAACATCGTCAGCCCCACAACAGAAGAGATTGGGGTTGTGGAACGATACACTATGTACTCATCAGATGTTCCAGACCATGCTAGATTCACTTCGTTCCCGACTAGAGTTGCTGATAGTGAGGATGGGCTCTCGGTCTCGTCGTATACTATTGTAGACCCTGAGGAGTGCTGTTCCTGCATTTCATCAATGACCGTAAGCGAAATTGAATGAGGGCCGGGGCCCATGATGACATCGATACTGCTACCTGAAACCTCAACTCCGTCTATGGACCAGAGATATTCGACTACTTCCCCATCGGGATCAAAGGATGAATAGGCATCAAATGTTGCGAGCGCGCCTGATATTGGAGGGGACGGGGATACCGACCAAATAGATACAGGGGGCACATTGGCTATCGTAACCGTAGACGACAGTGAGTCGAACAGACCCCATGGGTCTGTGGCAGTTACCACAACCTCCCATTCTTGTCCCGGCTCTAGTCTAGATGAATTTACAGTATCCAAGTTCTCTAAATCTGAAACGATGAAGCCGTCCCTGAACCAAGAGTAGGTCAGTACCACCGGCTCATTATCAGGATCCTGCGAGCGGGTGACTGATAGAAGATCGCTCAATGAGTCTGGTTGACTTTCGAGACCTCCAATGGGAGAGTTCTCAAGAGAGACCTCTAGGATTATGGGATTCGCGTTTTCAATAACTCTGGAGTTTGTCTTCATCGATGTACCAAGGCCCTCCCCATCTCCAGGTATTACCTGCACTGACCAATGTTCGTCTCTATCGACCTCAGATGAAGAAATGAAGTTCAATCCATCATATTCCGGCATCCAATCGCCATCCACCCACCATCTGATCTGACTTGCCAACTCGGGATCCCCGTCTATATCGAACTGCTCCCAAGATACTTGGAGATCTGAATCAGTGGTTAGTTTACCCTCTGGGAGGAGGGAAATCTCAGTTACTACTGGGGGGGTATTGAATATCTCAACTGAGGGGGTGATGAACCAATCAGACCAAATCAGTCCATCAAAAACACGAACATGGGACTCCCATATCTCTCCCTTGGATGTGAATGATGGATCGACAGTTGTCTCGTCATTGAATGCTGCAACCATTATGGAATCTCTAAACCACCTAATCTCCGTTGACTGGATAGTGTCTCCATCTGGGTCGTATGGAGTGTAGATTAGCTGGAGCGAGTCCGTGGTCACAGTATAACCAGACGTAGTTATGAATGCGGATACGGAAGGACCCGTGTTGGAAGATCCGATTACGACTATTCCACTGTATGCGGTCTGACCGAAGTCCGATGAGTCACTAGGGGTGATTGATACCTCCCACTCATCGCCCGATCTAATCATGAAGCTTGAGACTGATTGTTCTCCATCCAGCTCTGCGATCCTAGAACCATCTAGGAACCAGTATATCAGAGTCTGCTGAGTATCCTGGGAATCCCCATCTAGGTCATAGTATTCCCAATCTAGAATGAGATCATCATCGTCCATGGGGGATTCAGGACTGAGGGAAAGACTTCTCGCAATTGGCAGAGTATTCCCAATAGATACAGGGTTCAATGATACTGTATCGCCAAATTCATTACCGTCGTTAGGAGTTACTTCGACTCTCCAGCTCTGGTCCTTGGATATCCAACTATTTGGAATATCTGTGAAATCGTCTATCTGTGTTACTCTGAGTCCGTCCCTGAACCAATGAATGGAAGTGCCCTGCTCGAAGTCTCCATCTGAGTCGTAGTAGGTGTATGCAACTCCGAGTCCTGTCTCCTTAGTTGGACTAGAGGGGACGTATCTGACTGAAGAGGCATCCGGGGGGGAATTGGTCGAGCCTGAATCTTCGATGGACTGGAACGATAATGTTGCCCAGCCGTCACCTGCATTATTTCCATTCCCGTTCGCGGCCATCACTGCGAGTGAGAAGGATACAGATCCGGACCCTGAGGCGGGGGATGTCCACTCCAATGACCAACTTCGATAATCAGGGAATTGGTGAGTTGCTTGGTCACCAGCAGAGTTGACCTGGGTGTTCATGATCCCTATGCCAGTTGATAGGGTACCACCGGATACATCAAGATTGAATCCTCCCTTAGACCCTGATACGCCCCCATTCATTCCGATGTTCAAGGAGTATGTCTGACTCGGCGAGTAAGTTGCTGGGAAGTTGTGAGTTGGCGTGGGTGAAGCGGCTGATCCGCCATGACAACTACAGCCGTTCGACGAGTTGAACTTACCACCGCTATTTGCAATTGCCATGTGTGAAGCTGAAGAAAGGAGGATGAATATCAGAATCACCGAGATGACCCCGCGTCGTGGCATGGGTTACCATGGGACATGTAGACTGAATAAAGGTCTTGGTTCTGAGAGATTGACCTCAGCTCACTCTTCCGCTGCATTCATTGATTGGACCCTTGTCGGAAGGTCATGGGACAGATTGAGAAAGTGGCCGTTATTGGTGCTGGAAACATGGGCTCTGGAATCGCACAGAAGAGCGCACAGGAGCTTTTCGATGTCCAAATGGTCGATAGAGAGGAGGAATGGGTAGAGAGAGGGCATAGTATCGTCTCATCATTCCTTCAGGAAGCTGAGGATCGGAGGATTTTCAGTTCCAAACAGGTAGGTGAGATAAAATCGAGAATAACAGGAGTGGTGGGGACTGAGAATGTCGACCCATCTACTGATTTGGTTATCGAGGCTGTCTTCGAAGATTTCGAAGTCAAAAAGGTGGTCTTTGAGACCCTTAACGATGTATGCGACAAGCATACGATTCTTGCTAGTAACACTTCTTCTTTGTCTGTAGACGAGCTAGCCTTGGCCACTGGTAGGCCAGATAGGTTTGTTGGACTACACTTCTTCTATCACCCCGCGAAGAATAGGCTCGTTGAGGTTATTCCAGCTACTAGAAGTTCGGAAGCCAGTATCAAATCTGTGGAACAATACTGTAAGGCCATGGGCAAGGTAGTGATTGTTTGCAAGGATAGACCTGGCTTCGTGGTGAATAGATTCTTTGTACCCTGGCTCAATGAGGCTTGTCTCCTACTAGAGGAAGGCATAGGGACAACGGCTCAAATTGATGCTATTGCTAGATCAGCATTCAGTATCGGAATGGGACCTTTCGCTCTGATGAACCTAACTGGGCCTCCGATAGCCTTGCACTCGACAGACTACCTCTCTAAGCAATTGCATACTCCAAGATACGCCGGTTCTGCAATACTAAGGAAGCTTGTCGAGAAGGGCGAATTGTGGGAGATTGGAGATTCGGAAGAGTATGATGAGAATACAAGGAAAATCATATCTGAAAGGCTTTTAGGGCAGGTTTTCTCTGTTTCAGCACAGATAGTTGATGAGGAGATATGCTCTATGGAGGATGTTGACAGAGGTGCTAAAGTCGGACTAAGATGGGAGAAGGGACCTTTCGAACTTGCCAATGAAATAGGAATCAAAAAAGCTTCCCAGATGGCTGTTTCATACTCCGCTCTAGCTGGTCTAGAGTTACCTGAATGGTTTTCTTCCAGGGCAAAGGAGTTTGAATTCTCCTATGTTGACTTAACTGTGGAAGGAGAGGTTGCAAGAGTGAGGCTTAATCGTCCGGAGGCCATGAATGCACTGAATGTTGATCTTGTCTCTCAATTAGGAGAGTTAGTGAAGAGCATTAACTCCATGCCTGATATTACGACAATCGTCTTTGAGGGGGCTGGAAAGGCCTTCGTTGCAGGGGCAGATGTGAAATTCTTCGTCGATAAACTCAGGGACGACTCTTTTGAAGAAATATACGAGTTTACTGCACATGGCCATGAAGTCCTGAATAGTATCGAGAATAGTGAGAAGGTAACTATCGCTCTGACTACTGGATTAGCTTTGGGAGGGGGGCTTGAGCTAGCTCTTTCATGTGATTACAGGATAGGGACCAGGAGAACTCAATTCAGATTCCCGGAGACCTCGATAGGAATATATCCTGGACTTGGCGGAACACAGAGAACAGCTAGAATTTGTGGATTGGAGTGCGCTAGATATGCAGTCATGGCAGGGAATTTTATGAGTTCTGAAACTGCATCAGACATCGGCCTTCTAACTCACAATGTTGATCCGTCTGACGTAGAGGAGATTGTCAAATCCCTAATGGGGAAAAAGCCAAATGAAAAATATCCTGGAAGGCCATCTAACCCAGAGAGCGATATTGTTCGTTTCGCGACTGAATTTTACTCCGACAAGAATGTGCCCCTCCTAGAACTGGGAAAAGTACCCAGTGACTATGACTCAGAGGATCCCCTCGTATCACGACAAGGCAAATCTCTATCCAGAGTTGCTCCAATCGCACTAAAGATAGCTAGTGAATTAATCACTGACGTCAGATCCGGATCTAGTCTCGAACAAGGTCTGAAGCTTGAGTTGGATAGATTAGAAGAAATCTTCAGTACCGAAGATGCGATTGAGGGACTGAGTGCCCTGATAGAAGGCAGACGACCTAGCTATACATCATCCTAGAGATTTCTCAATGGTGACTGTATCCAAGCAGGAGCTCTGTAGTTAGCTATCGCCGCAAATAGTATTGAGCTCAAGCTAATGGTCGGAATCTCTCCTGCTATATCTTCGTCCCCTATTGTCTCGTTGATCCATTGTTCTAGAAATTTATCCATCGTCATTCCTCCTACTAGTGTAGATTTCACACCGAATCAATTGAGTCTACTATTTGAGTTGAAAAGTAATTGTGATTACACGTAGGTGCATTTTATACACTAGATACCTTGTGGAATACTTGTTAATTATGTCTGGGGAGCCGCTTAGGATATCAAAGAGAGACCTTAGGAAGGTTGAGAAGTCAGTGGATGAAGTAATGAATCTTGGAAAGGAGATACGTACACTGTTTTCGAAATACAATGATGAGAAGTATGATGTCGGTTGGGAAGTAGACTCTGCGGTTGATGCATTCTCTGTTTTTAGCTCTAGGTGGACAACTGAGATTCTTGCTACCCTGTACATTGCCGGTGATAGGAGATTCAATGAAATGAGGGTTCTTTTGAGAGGGATAAGTAGTCGCACCCTCTCTGATAAGCTTACTACTTGCGTCGAGTATGGATTGGTGGAGAGGCTGGTTGAAGATGGCCCTCCGGTAAGAGTCAGGTATAGTCTTACGGATCACGGAAGACGAGCAGGTAAACTACTTTCACCGCTTGTAGCATACATGAAAATTCACAATGGTAAAATCGACGGCCCTGAATAGGTCATGGGAAATGTGGTTCTATGAGCATTAAGACGCATGATTAAAACCCCAGATGCTGACCAACAAGCTATGGCACTAGTTGAGCAATGGAGGAAATCTCGTCCTTGGTACGTTGATTCTATTGGTGCTTTAGCTGGGTCAGCACTAGGTTTAGGAGCTGGATTGCAACTACTTTTCCCCGCGACGCAGGGAACAATGATTGCTCATAGAGAGACGGGTTGGGAGCATCCACTGAGACTTAGGATAATGGAGGCCCTAGAAAAATCACCGGGAGTGCACTTCAGGGAGCTACAACGTAGATTGAGCGCTGCTAATGGTACTTTACGCCATCACCTAGACATAATGGCCAAAGAAGGGGTGATAACAGTAATTCCTGTCAATGGCCGAACTTGCTACTACTTTGGGGCACCGGCACAAGTTGAGATTCTTGAGGGAACAGGTGTCACTGATAATCAAAGGGCCGCGGCGATGATGCCAGTGGGGCTGTCAGAAGTCCAGAAAGTGGTAGTGGCAAGGCTAACTGAGGGACAGGGTCCCGATTCACAGGCTCAATTGGCCAGAGACCTTGGAAGATCCAGAGCTTCCGTCCACTCAGCTATTTCCGTACTTAGGGAAAGAGGGATATTAAGTCAAAGTGGACTATCATTAGCCCCTCATTTAATTGGGTTGAGAAGATCTAACGTTGACTATCCCTGGCTTGACATCAGAGTAGAGTGCTCGTGATAATATCAACCGCGTATAATTGACGTCTCTTCGGGTAATTACTGCGAATTCTATAGAACCCCCAATCTCGGGGCCCGTTTGTGTTCAGGCTACGACTGATCGAATTTCCTATGCCCACCGGCAGTAAAGATCCGGATATCCTACTAGCATGGATCCTCGACTCAATGGGCCTAGTTAGGAGAAAAACCGAGGGAGGGACTGTAGATGAGGGGCAAGGGGCGCTACATCGAATTATGTCCGAAGCATTGCTGAATGAACCACTCAAGGGTTGGGATGCGAAATCTCTCTGTCAAGTAACCGGACTTTCCCAAACTGGTGTCCATCACCAATTAGTGAAGCTTAGGGAAAGCGGCCTAGTTTCTGCGGATACGGAGGGAAGATGGCATATGCATGTACTGAGAGGAGGGAGTATCTCATCGGCGATGGAGTTGGTATCATCAGAGGCAAGAACAGTTCTCAAACTTAGGATGAGGGAGCTATCTGGAGCCATTGTAGATTCAGACGAAAGAATGTCAGTTTTGGGACCAGAGGAGACTGTGCCATTCAAGATAATGATTTCAGAACCCGGTCCAAAATCGGAAGATGAAAAAGAACTGGAGATTCTAACAAGGGATCTTGGCCTATCAGGTGAAAGGGTTCGGCCTGGTGACAATCTCGCGAGCGGTGTTATCAGAGAGCTCTGTATGAGTAGTTCCCCGATTACCATTCTAGCTCTTTCTGATAAAATGGGAGAGACCAGATCTAGAGTTGGACGTTCAATAGACAAAATGAGGGCGACGGGAATAGTCGAAAGAGTTCCAATGATGGACCGTATAGCGCAGGATGTTTTTGTCGGATTAATGAGGCAATATGATGCTAGAGGGGAAGAGTGGTTGATGACAAGAGGGGGATTGGGGAGGCTAGATACATCTATTTCGAAGAAGCTTGTATCGGGAGTCAAAGGTAAGTCCTTGAATATAGAAAAGGTTCAATCAATCTTATCTGATGTTGATTTAGAGTCTCAGAAGATCCTTCTGAATACACTAGGGGGAAGGATGCCATATGGTTTCAGAATTTCTGGTAGAAATGGAAATGCGGTTACTGAGAATGTCATGAGGAATGCAGAAAGAACTCTCAGAAGGCTGAAAACTGTATCTCAGAGACTAGAAGAGGCTATTTCTGGCTGAATTGACTCGATATCTTCAAGTGTATTTAGATATCTACTAACCTCATTTCCTAGTATTTTCTTATCCTGAATGGAATGAAGTCTGACTCTCATAGCAGATGCCCCCTGGAGACCCTTGGTGAATGATACTGCATGCCTCTTGAGGTTCTTACTACCGGATTCACCGAAGACCTCGTCTGATAATTCGAGATATCTGTCCCAACACCACCTCCTAGCTTCCGAGGGCCCTCCACTTCCCCATGGAGCCTTTCCAACAGACCATCCCATTCCCTCTTTTATCTCATGGAATATTGTAGGCCTCCCTATAGCTCCTCTTCCTATCATCAAACCAGAGGCACCAGTAGCCTGCAAGCAGGACTGTGCTGACTGGGTATCTACAACATCACCGTTTGCGATTACTGGGATATCTACCGAATCTGATATTTCTCTTATCTGTTCCCAGTCTGCTATTCCAGAATACCTCTGCCTCAGTGTCCTCCCATGGACGCATATTCTTATCACTCCCTCTTCAGCAAGCCTCTCGGAAATCTCGAGAGCGGTGTTTTCACCTGAACCTGTCCCTAATCTCATCTTGACACTTATGGGAACATCAGTTGAAGCTATGCACTTTCTAACCATACTGACTACCTTGTCAGGATCCCTCAATAGAGCTGCTCCGGCATCATTTCTACATATCTTGGGAGCAGGACATCCAAAATTAATATCAATGATATCTGCCCTATCTTCAAGCATTTCAACTGTTTTTGCCATCTCAGATATATCGCCTCCGAAAATCTGTGGTATGAATGGCTTCTCCCTGGGATCAGTTTCAACCTTCAACCAGGAGTTTGTGTTTCTTCTAGTGAGCCCCGATGCAGCAGTGAACTCAGTTACCGTAAAGTCAGCTCCGCACTCTTTAGCAAGGAGCCTGTAAGCTAGATCAGTGACCCCTGCCATAGGAGCTAGGAAAATAGGAACAGGATCGAACTCCATGTGCAGGGGACTAGCCGCCCAGTTATCAGATGCACTAAGAATTGGAACTGTTTACCTAGAAAGAAGACTCCCAGTCGTCCACGTCTTGGGAACGTTCCCAGTCTACATCAGTAATCCCACTTCTGATTTTTAATGTCTCTCTGGCGAGTAGCCAGTAAATGAGGGCTAATGACCTCCTTCCCTTATTATTGGCCGGAAGAACTAGATCGACGTTCCTCAGCCTGTTGTTGGCATCACATATCCCAATGACTGGCATACCTGAGCTCACTGCTTCTGAAAGCGCCTGAGAGTCAGCTGCTGGATCTGTTACGACAATAACTTCTGGTTCGATATATGTCCTTAGTCTCGGATTTGTGAGTGTCCCGGGTATGAATCTACCAACAATCCTCTTGGCTCCGATAGCCTCTGCAAACATTCTTGCAGGGCGCTGTCCGTATTGGCGAGCGCTGACTACCAAGATTCTACTGGAGTCGTAGTTAGCTAGGAATTTGGCTACGGTTCGAATCCTTGAATCGGTCTGCCTGATGTCGATATGATGCAACCCACTACCATCCTGTCTGAAGATATCCAAGAAGCCTTTCATGTCAGAAGATTTCTGATTGGTACCTATGTGAACAGCATGCTGCTCGTACGTGTCAAGCGGTACAAGTGGGGTTAGGCTCTCATCCATAGCGATTCCTCGGAGCTTGGCGAACTGCCAACCACTCATAAGCGCTACGCCGAGTAAGTACCTCAAAGAGAGAGCGTTATTCAAGGTCTGAGACAAATGTACACTCGTCTTTCTCGTGTATTTCAGGGAATCTTATGCATCTCTTAGTAACCCATAGTCTAACGCTGAACTCATCTTCGAAAGAGAGTGTGGTTATTGGTGCCGATATTGCATAGCCTCTGGCTCTGACTTGGAGGATCCAATTTCCATCACTGAACCCTGAGGTGTTGCCGATCACTACTGTACAGTCACTCTCACTCCGTAATGTTAGAGCATCCTGTCCTATTGAACTGGTTGTGAAATAATCCCAGCAGATATCTCCATTTGGTTTCAAAAGGGTTATCTCAACAAACCTCAGCTCATCGGTATTATTTCCCAGTATTTCCCCTAGAGCTGCGGACCACTCGAAGGAGACTGAGAAATCTATTAGCATCTGTGAGACTGTCTGATCTACCATGATCATGCTCTCATTGAAGTAGCAGTCTGTATCTTGGTTATAGTCATCGGTTCCTGGCATGATACACTCGTTCTGTCCGAATATGTGAGTCTGAACAATTGGTTCAACAGGGACTATTTCTTCAGAGGGGGCTTCCCTCATTCCCTCCATGACCTCTCTCTGCATGGCAAGACCCATACAACCGCTGGAAGCGATGCTGAGGACCATCATGAGAGTCATCAGAATTGAGGTTGCGGCCCTCTTCACGTTGTTCCGAGAAGGATGTAAGACTTGAATGCGTGTGTAAAGTGGGTGCCTCTCGGTACTCATAGGGAACGTCAAGGCCGTAGCTCGGTCCACCTTCGTCGTCATTGAGGCGTCTAAGGGGAATGGTTGGCAGACATGAATGTTCCAGTGACTTAATTCGACTAGAAAAAAAGATTTTTGACAGAATGATGTGGAATTACCTAGCCATATAGCGCTACTGGGGATAGTCGGCCCTGATTGCTCAATTGGCGCAGGATTACTCCTCTTCAGAAACGGCCCTTGGCTCGTGAACCTCTCGGAACACAATTGTTCCAACTCCAATGTGGTCTCTCAATGTCCTGACAAGGCTGAACTTTGCATATGACCAGTTCTGGTCATATGCGATTGTATCAGGGAGTGTTACAGTCAAGTCGTCCTTCTTGAACTTAATCTCAAAGTCATCACGACCAGTGTTCATCTTCAGGAGAGTTTCGACCTTTTCCTTTCGATCTTCTACGACCTTGACGATATTGTAATTATACCTCAATGTAGATCCAGCCAGTGGGTGATTGTAGTCAATCCTAGCACGACCGGCGCTAAGGAACTGCAGTACTCCAGTTCTTCCCCCTATCTCCACAGGCGCTCCAATAGCTAACATATTTGGATCCCTTACGCTTCTCATCAAAACATTCTGCCCTATGGTCTCGACAAGACTAGCGTCTCTCTCCCCGTATGCATCAGTAGCCTCGATATCAATCTCGTAGTCCTTATCAGATTCAGCATCCAAGAGAGATGTTTCGAAACCTGCGATCAGCCTACCATCGCCAACAACGGTAATCATTGGGGAGTATTCCCTATTCTCATCGAAGACATCGTGCTCCTTTGCGACATCCTCCCGGGTAGTCTCGATGAGTCTCTCAGAGTCCACCTCGTAAAGGTCGTAGTCTATGTGTACTATTGCACCATTGTCCATGTAGTTCGCCTCCTAGGCGTCCGGGCGACCCGCTTCCCCTTTTTCATTCAAACGGTGCGGCTAACTAACGGAAAGATTCATTCTTCCTCTTCATAAAACGGTTTTTCTGATGAAGAAAATGCCAGAATCCCCCCCAAAATAGTGAGTACCCATCCAGTCCAAACCAGATGGCTCCCTTGTAGTTCGTGAATGGTTACTCTGATTCTGTCAAGGTCATCTGTCTGATTGAAGAATAGGGCTGGCATTAGATCTTGAACTTGGAAACCATCCATGATCATGATTGTGTCTCCGAATAATCCTACATGACGATCCACCTCAGATCTTGGAGTGGGCCCAAATCTGAGAATACCCGGAGTCAGGGTATCCACCAATTCCCCATCCTTCCTCATCTCTACGACAACTCCGAGGAATCCGTCTCCGACGTTGAAATCGAATCCTTCATCCCCTTCTGAAAGTACTATTGTATCGACTAGGACATACTCATAATTTCCATACTCAACTGGTTGATTCATCTCAAGAGTAACAAGATGCGAGGGATCTGATCTATCGACCAAAGTAGTGGTGAAGACATGCCCAATGAGGAGTAGTAGGATTCCCACATGAGAGATGTGGCTAGCTAGGATCCTAGTTCTAGAGGAGTTTGAGCCGCGAAGGCCGCCCGAGTATATCTTGCGTGCGTGAGACTTAGCAGTAGTGAGTAAATTCCTGATATTGAAAGGAAGGGAGAACATAAGAAGAACCAACATGAAAGCCGCCAGAGATCCTCTTGATACTGATGTAGAGATAGGTAGCCTAGGATCTCCTGGAAGATCAATTGACCCAGCCATTATGGCTGCTGATAATGACGAGACTACAGCGATTACGATTAGAAACGCGCCCTTCCGTGGACTAACTGATGCCCCCCAAGAGTATGCGGCTAGACCAATAGCTAGGATGGCGATGAATGGAGAACCGTAGAATTCGTGTGCTTGAAGGCTGGTGCCATCAATCTCCACAGTTAGAATCATCCAGGTCAGTAGGAGGAATCCTATTCCTCCGTACCAAGGTACTGATCTAGCGGTCCTTAGCCTGATTGAGGTACTAGTGAATATTCCAGTTAGGAACGTCCAGTCATCTTCCTTCTCTGATACCAGCCATGGAACCAAGAATGGAATCATCCCTACCAATGACTGATACCATTCAGCGTTCCAAGTCCAACTTGAGAATAGCATCAATGCAATTCCAGAGAATACCCATTGAAGAGGAGGGTCTAGATTATCGCCGTTAACTAGCAAATACATGAGTGAGAGGCCAACAACAATAACTGCAACAGAGCCTATCCAGAAGGAAACTATGGAGAAAATAAGCAATAGTAAGAGGGCAAGAAATTTGTTTTGTTCCATCAGAGAATTGGCATTACGAGAAGCTAACTCTTCCTTTTGTACCCTAGAAAGATGTACAACCACAAAGACGCATAGTAGAATTATGGCCGATAGGTATCCGATAAGTTCTGCACCAATGGCATCGAATCCAACTACATCTAACACCCTAAGGTATGGATCTTGGGGCAGAGCGCCCTCTCCATCTGCTACGAAGGCATGGACAGATGCCCATACTCCATTAGCCCGAGTAACGAGGGTGGCGTGGAAGGCGAGGGCTCCTGCTAGAAGTCCAGCTGCAGGTGAGGCCAGAATTGCGCTTCCTCCGGGCTTCGATCTAGCATGAATCACTAAAAGCAAGCATAACCAAGGTAGTAGAGAGCCCGTCTCTACAGGATCCCATGCCCAATATCCACCCCAGTCTAGAACAGTATATGCCCAAAGGCCTCCCAGTCCTATTCCAACAGTACCCACTACGAAACCAGCTCTTGCCCAGTAGAGCTGAGAGTTGTGAATGGCGAGAGACGAGTCCTTCCTGATTATTCCAGCCATCACGACACTAGAAGTTGCTATGCAGAGAGAGTAGAATGCGAAAACTACAGGAGGGTGGATTACCATTAGATCGGTTTGGAGAAGGGGGTTTAGTCCAGAGGAAGATACTGAGGTTGTCGAGTCAAACGGACCCAGAAAAAACGACAGGAGGAGGATGAATGCGACCCAAGAGTGCATTATACTGGTCTCGAGGGAGTTTCTTTGCATCTTAATTGACATTACCCTAGTCACTATTCCCATTAGAGCAGCCCAGAGAAGCAATGGCCCTGATCTACTACTCCATACAGCAGAAATTCTGTAGAAAAGAGGGAGGTCTTCTCCTCCGAATCTGAATACTAATTCTAGAGACCTTACGTCTGTCACAAAGCAGAATACTAGTAGGAGAAACGGGGAGACTTGCGATATGACTGCCAAGTCCCTAGATATTGGACTAGAATGCTTTCCTGTACTGATGGCTTGAAGCACTGAGAATGCTATGCCTATGACCAATAGAAGCCACCCAATCTGGGAAAGCAAAATTTCACCAACCGTAGTACTTGGCCCTGCTGTATCCAAAGGCTAGCATGGCTCTGACGATATTCTTCATGTATAATCCCGGGCTCCTGACTAGGAGCCTTAGTCCCACCATCACCTTTCCAGAAGCACCCATATCGGACATCTCGTCTGGGAAGCACTTGGCCATGACGGACATCTCGTCATCGGATAGCTCGAACAATGCATTTTTTCCTTTGAGTATTTTATCATAAGGAGGGAATTCAGCCTTCCAAAGCTTTGGGTACTCGGATAATCTGGCAGCAGTGAGATCATTATTGGAGATAGCCATTGCTGCAGTCTGGGCAGCGAATACTGCGGATTTCAATGCCAAGTGTGACCCTCCCTCGAATAGAGGGGAGGTGAATCCAGCTGCATCTCCGATTAACATCAAACCATCGTAGTGGGTATTCTCGTGAGGCCCAGAGATTGGAATGGTTCCTCCAAATGCAGGATTGCCCTTCTTTTTCCATGTAGGGAGATTCTGTTTAAGACCCTTGAAGTGTGTATGCTCGATGAATTCGTCAAGGGCTTTCTTTGTTCTTGGTTTATCCTCAGTGACAAGTCCTATATTTGCCCTGCCATCACATTTTGGAATCATCCATAGGTATCCTTTCTCCGCGTAAGAAGGCCAGATATAGAAATCGAGATAGTCATCTGTTGGAACACCTTCAAGCTCATACTGCATTCCTGCGACAACCTTACCTCGTGGATTGAGATCGAGAAATCTCGAACAGACAGATGACACTCCTGATGCGTCAATGACAATCTTAGCCTTGATTGGGAAATCATCACCCTTGCCCTCGCACAACCACCCTGAGAATCTTTCACCTTCGAACATCTTCTCCATACCTGTGATTTTGTGGCTAAGACTCATCCTAGCACCCTCTCTAACGGCGGACTCAGCAATCCACTGCTCGAAAAGATGCTTTTCTAGAACATATCCATGTTCAGACAAACACTTCTCCGTCCCATCTGGGAAAATTACCCTTATACCTTTGACATCCTTACTGATTACATGTTCTGGAAGGCTAAGTCCTAAATTCTGACAAGCTATATCTGAGATGCATTCTCCACAATGTACGGGAGTACCTATCTCATCATGATCCTCTACCAGTATCGTATCAAGCCCGAGTCTTGCGCATTGAAGAGCCGCGTTACCCCCTCCTGGACCTGCGCCGATGACAAGCACATCACAGGTCGTTGTGTGGTCACCCATGTAGCTCGGAGAACAGTCGCTCAAAAGAACCCTCGGTCACGCCGCCTACGGCGGCGAGCGAACCTTCTACTATTGTGAGTGCTCCGGAACCACATGGTCTGGCGCAGGCTGACACGCTACATCGCCTCTTTGGAGGACTCTGGAGAGCTTATTCGAGTGGCTGATCCGGTTGATGTTGAGCTGGAAGCTGGGTGCTTTGCAGACAGATTGGTAAAGAGAGGAGGCAGTGCTATTCTATTCGAGCAACCCAGACTTCCCGACGGGACGATTAGTAAATTTCCTCTGGCAATGAATCTTTTTGGAACTAGGGACAGAACTAATCATGCATTAGGGGTCAGAGTTCCAGATGAGATAGGAAAAAGGATGGTTGCCTTGATGAAGCCAGACATAGGTGGAATATTGAAGGCCCCTTGGACTGGGATTGGGTTGGCATTAGAAGGGATGTCAATGGCTCCAATGAAAGTAAGAAAGGGGTCATGTCAGCAGATCGTCATCAGAGATCCCGACGTCACTAGACTTCCGATTCCTAAGACGTGGCCGGAGGATGGCGGGAGATACATGACACTCCCCCTAGTAGTAACAGCTGATCCAGAGACAGGAGTACACAATATGGGCATGTACAGAAGTCAAGTGTTCGGGCCCAGAGAAGTTGGACTCCACTGGCAAGCTCACAAGCATGGGGCCGATCACGCTGAGGCATCAGGTGAGAAGATGCCAGTAGCGATTTGCTTAGGTGGGCCCCCCGAGGTAATGTTCAGTGCCATTTCGCCGCTACCAGATAATCTATCTGAGTATGAATTCGCGGGACTTCTGGGGAAGCGTCGGCTAAGGATAACCAAATGTGTAACTAATGATCTATTTGTCCCAGCCGAATGTGACGTGATTATTGAGGGATACATGATACCAGGGGAGACTAGGGAAGAAGGGCCTTTTGGAGACCACTTCGGACACTACTCTCTAGCTGATCAATATCCAGTAATGCACATCGAGGCCATAACCCACAGGAAGAATGCGATTGTACCCATGACAATTGTTGGAGTACCCCCAATGGAAGACGGATATCTTGGAGAAGCTATTGGGGATGCATTTCTTCCAGTACTAAAGTTTCAACACAGGGATGTGCTGGATCTATTTCTTCCCCTGGAGACAGGTTTTCACAATCTAGCCATAGTTTCTTCCAAACAGAGATACCCCCGTCAGGGAAGAAAAACAGCCTTGGGACTACTAGGGGCAGGGCAGATGATGTTTCTCAAGACTATAGTAGCGGTTGATCGGGATCATAGGGTCAAAGATCTAGATTCACTATTAGATGCCCTAGATTCAAAGGTTGATATTTCTGAGGATTTGGTCATTCTACCTGGAATGGTGGCTGATTCTCTAGCACATGCATCCCCTTGGGAAAATATCCATGACAAATTGCTTATCGATGCAACCACCCCATTGGAAGGTGATCCTAGTAAAGAGGGGGGGCCACTAAGAGGGTGTCCTGATTCTCTAGAAATATCTGCATCTGGTGTTAATGGCGTTTTGCAAGCACGATTTCTACGTTCCTCCATGCTTGTGGTGACTACTGATATTGAGGGTGGACCGTCCCCTGATGAGAATGTTGAGGATAATGATGAGGAGGGTGCACTTAGGCAACGGAATAAAATTCGGGAAATCAGGGAAGGAATATGGAATCTTGAGGGGGCGAAGAATTTGAGATGGTTATTCATCACTGATTCTGATGTTGATCTTTTTCATGAAGGATGGAGGAGGATTCTTCTTTGGCAGTTTTTCTGCAGGTTTGATGTAGGCAGGGATCTACATTTTGATGTCGACAGAAGCAGGGTTTGCTGGGATGCCACTGCGCCTATTCCATCTCTTGATGGGCCCCTTCCGGTACGAAGATGGCCAGGAGTCACATTGCATGACCCAGATGTCCTCAATAGAGTAGATTCATGGCTCGAGGAAGGCGGATTCTGATGGGTGCCAGAGAGGTATTAGAGTTCGTTAAGATAGAACATACTCTTTTCTCACTCCCTTTTGTCTTGATTGGATATGTTCTTGCACACAATCAATTCATGGACGAGCTCTCTTCGCAAAAGTTTGGAACTGATATTATTTGGATTCTGATTGCGGCAGTTGGAGCTCGTGGTCTTGCAATGGCTCTGAATCGAATTATAGATCGGGATATTGATGCTTTGAATCCTCGAACGGAAAATCGCCATCTAGTTTCAGGGGCGATGTCAATGAATACCGCTTGGATCCTCTCTTCCATTTTTCTTGTAATGCTATTAGTTGGAGCGTGGCAACTCAACGAAGTTGCACTGATGATGGCATGGCTCCCAGTTCTGGTTTTTGTCATCTACCCATACACAAAACGTTACACATGGTTGTGCCATTTTTGGCTGGGTCTTTGTCTAGCACTTGCACCAGCGGGAGCGTGGGTAGCTGTTACAGCGGACGTACACGGATGGGCTGCAATCACGGGAATACACGATGGATATACCGGCCTCCTTTGGTATCCGACAATATTCTTCATCTCCTTAGGAGTGACATTTTGGATTGCTTCATTTGACATCAATTATGCAAGAATGGACATCAAGAGTGACCGAGAAAGTGGCATTCAATCATTCCCTTCTAGATTTAGCGAGACTGCGACAACAAGGACCTCTATACAACTCACTTTACTCTGGTTTGCCTGCTTCGCTATTTCAGATCCAATGGACGAGATTTGGTTTCTTGCTGCGGCTGGGCTGATGTCTGTGTTGAATATTGCAGTCATTCTTGCTAGGGATCGATTAGAAGATTTCCAAACTACACTGTTCCGTGTTTCGATGCTCACTGGTTGGGCACTTCTAGCGGCGATCATGATGATTGAGCCAACGGTTGATGGGCTATTGGATTGAGGTGATAATGTGTTTGTCCTAAATTCCAACTATGGCACTGCAGGAGATCAAGAGCAAGCCATTACCAAGCTATTGGAGCAAATAGATGCTAAACAGGAAAGATGTGTACTGATGGGGGTCACGGGCTCCGGTAAGACATTCGCTATGGCAAATATAATCGAAAGACTGGGGATTCCGACATTGATTCTATCTCACAACAAGACCTTAGCAAGGCAACTATGGCAAGAGATGAGTGAATTATTCCCAAATAATGCAGTTGAATATTTTGTGAGCTACTACGACTACTACCAACCTGAGGCATATATTCCGGGACGAGATTTGTACATCGATAAAGAGCTTCAGATGAATGAGCGAATAGAGCAAGAAAGGTTCTCAACTGTTGCTTCTCTAGTTTCAAGACCGGATGTCATTACAATTGGAACGGTGTCTACGATATACGGATTGAACCCCCCCGAGGTATTCCAGCAGAATCATCTACGTCTTGAGATTGGGCAGAAGGCGGAGCCACAGGATATTGTTCGTGACCTTGTTGGACTTCAATATCGCAGAGTCTCAGGAGAGATAACCAGGGGCGACATTAGGCTTAGGGGCGAAGTTCTGGACATCTGGATGCCCAGTAGAGACGATCCAATAAGAGTGAGGTTCGGATGGGAAGGGATCGAAAGGATTCAGGTCTGTGAGGCTGTTTCTTGGGAGGTTCTAGATGAGTTTGAGGAAGCTTGGATACACCCTCGTGAATTCTATATGACTAGTGAAGAGAGTTTCAATATGGCATTGGAAGACATTGAGCACGAGCTAGATGATAGAGTAGGGTGGTTTCATGAAAATGGAATGGACATTGAGGCACACAGGTTGGAGGGGAGAGCCAAATTTGATCTGGAGATGCTGAATGAAATTGGATCATGTAAGGGTGTAGAGAATTATTCTAGGCACTTCGATCGAAGGGAAATAGGGGAGAGGTCATACTGTCTACTGGACTTCTTCTCAAATAATGCAGAGAGGTTTCATGGTGGACCTGAAAAATACCTAGTAATAATGGACGAGAGCCATGTGACACTCCCTCAGGTAGGCGGAATGTACGGAGGTGACTTCTCAAGGAAGAAGAATCTCGTAGATCATGGTTTCAGACTTCCTTCTGCTTATGATAACAGACCTCTGAGAATTGATGAATTTCAGGAATTAGTACCTCAGATGCTGTATGTTAGCGCTACTCCAGGAGAGAGGGAGCTGAGGCATCTAGCAGAGGTCACCAGCCAAGAGGTCCCAATGGAATTGATGCACGTTGGTGGTGGTGGTGGGTCTAATACTGCTGAGTTGAAGAAGCGGTCGGGATCCTCCACAATGGAGAGTACTATTTCTAAAATAGAGGGGGTAGTGAGAATGGAGATTCGTCCTACTGGACTACTGGATCCAAAAATCGTTGTCAAGCCCACCAAAGGACAAGTTCAAGATTTGATGTCGGAGATAAATATCCGGGTTGAGAGGGACGAAAGAGTTCTTGTCACAGTAATGACGATAAAATTCGCCGAGGAAGTAGCTGAGTACCTAGACAGAAATGGAATCAAGGCCCACTACCTGCATTCGGAAATTGATACTTTGGAAAGAACTGAGATAATTAAAGCTCTAAGATTGGGTCATATCGATGTTATCGTGGGTATCAATCTACTACGTGAAGGACTGGACATACCTGAAGTATCGTTGGTGGCCATATTTGATGCAGATAAGCAGGGTTTTCTCAGGAATGAGAGATCCCTTCTTCAGACAATCGGACGAGCATCAAGGAATCAGAATGGAATTGTGATCCTTTATGCTGACTCTATTTCTCCAGCCATGGAGGCTGCAATGAGTCAGACAATCTCCAGAAGGAAACGTCAGGATAAGCACAATGAGAATAATGGAATCATCCCGAGGACTATTCAAAAGGCCCTCCCAACAATGGGACAGGACGTCGGAAGCCTTCTTTCTGGAACAGCTGGAAAGGGGGCGAAGGGAGGAAGAAGATTCGTAGGTAAGCACCAGAGTAAGAAGGGAGTCTCGGGACTTACACAGAAATTTTCACTGGGCGCGGGGATGTGGAATACCTCAGACTCGGTTCTAGATAATGTCAGTCAACCGGAATTCGAGAATGAGGGACGTGGATTCTCTGATGAGGAGGGTGGAATTGGAGAGGATCGTCTAGTCAGTAAATTGGAAAGGGAGATGAGAGCGGCTGCTGAGCGGCTGGACTTTGAGAGAGCAGCGCATATCCGTGATAGAATCTTGGAGCTCCGCAACCCGACTAATTGAAATTGCGCCCGTATTGCGGTAAACGTGAGCGGATACTCGCGTGAAGACTTCAATCGGCCAGTCAAGGACTATGATTTCTCCTCAATGAAGGATATATCATCACTCATAGATCAGATGTCTGAAGCAGGTGGATTCACAGCAACTAAGCTAGCATTCGCTCGTGACATATTGAAGGAATCAATTTCGAAAGTAGGGTCAGAAGGAGTACTGAACTGGATTTCATTCCCCGCTTGTCTGTGTGCAACCGGAACTAGGGGATTCTTTCTAGAAGCTTTGAAGAGAAAATCTTTCAATGTCGTAATTACGACTTGTGGTACTCTAGATCATGACATTGCTAGGACTTTCAGGGACTACTTCCATGGTAGCTTCAGTCTTGATGACATAGCTTTGGGAGAGCAGGGGCTCAACAGATTGGGTAACGTGATAGTTCCAAACGAATGTTATGGAGAAATTCTTGAGAACGTCGTTCTTCCTTGGCTATCGGATATTGAAGACGAGCGTCGGTCTCAGAATCCAGATAATCCATGGCTGGGCTTCGGTAGTGTGGAGCTTTGTTGGGCCCTAGGAGATAGGATTGAAGATGAGTCATCACTATTACATTGGATTGCAAAAAATAGAATCCCCGTGGTGATTCCTGGGATTACAGATGGTTCCATAGGAGCACAGATATTCATGCACAGACAAAAATCACCTGACTTTATGATTGATGTTTTAGCCGATGAACAGATCCTCTCTGATCTTACTTGGACTGCAGAAGAAAGCCACGCTCTAATGGTAGGCGGGGGAATTTCCAAGCATCATGTCATTTGGTGGAATCAATACAGAGGGGGTTTGGACTCTGCAGTGTCAATTACGACTGCGCCTGAGTACGATGGCTCACTATCTGGTGCTAGGCTTAGAGAAGCAATATCCTGGGGAAAGATTAGGCCAGAGGCGTCTCAGGTAGTTGTGGAGGGAGATGCAAGCCTGCTACTGCCTCTGCTCGGCGGGGATTTATTCCCTCAATAGTGTGACAAAAAGTGAAGTGAGCCGTGAAAATGGCTAAGAGCGGCCTAGCACGCGGCAGTTGATATGTCCGTCGAGAAGATGATGCATGATATGATAGAAATGCTAACAGATGCAATGGGCGATGCAGTCAAGCACGACAAGGGTAACAAGGCAGCAGGTACCCGTGTCCGCAAGGCAATGCAAACCGCCAAGGGAATGTCGCAGGCCATCCGTGTGAAGGTCCAGAACGACAAGAACTGATTACAATATCAGTCACTCGCATGAGCGAGTATTTCCATTAGTGCTACGCGCATAGGAACCAGCGGATGCCATCCCTCTGAGCCGCAATCCCTCAGATATTTATGGAGGAGAGTCAAATCAGGCCTATCAATTTCAATTGGATCCGATTTGTTAACAGGACTTGGTATCGAGGAAAGGGATTTGGTCGTATGCGTATGGCTTAGTGAATCTGAGTATCTGCCCCATAGCATCCTCATTTCTTGTAAGATAAGATCTGTGGACCATGCTCTTCTTCCGGCAATATTCAATACTCCGGTCATTGGTTCATCTCTATTACTCATAATTAGAGTGCAAAGGGCATCACATACATCCCTAACATGTACCCAATGCCTAGGGGCTTCGTGTGAAGATAGCTCGATATCGGCACCATCACGGATTAATCTGGCCCACCGATGTAATTCGGCATCACCCCAGCTAGTCGATTTACCTTCAGGGGAAAGTAAATCATGAACCTTGATAATGAGAGCTGTATTATCCGTCTCAATGTTTGGAGGGAGAATTGCCATATCCGCACTACCCCCCTCACCTATAGAAATCACAAACTCCGCTATATGTCGGTCCTCGATGAGTATTGCACCTGCTCTGGATAACCGATCTTTGAGGGCGTAGAGAAAATGCCCTTCAATTCCACTAATGTGAATCTTCTTGGACATCTTACCACTCAAGCGAGAGTTGATACCTGTTCAAGAGACTTGATTTTTGAGAAGTGGATTATCGAACTTCGAACAATTTCAACTATCATCTCTATCTCTGCTGATGTAATGGCAAAGTGTGGAGTGAATCTAAGAGCGTTTATTCCACCATGGATAACTCCCAATCCATTCTTCCTACACCACATCTCAACCTTGTCAATTCCCACAACAGGGAAGAAATTAGGATCTAATTCTGCACATACTAGGAGCCCTGTCCCCTGGACTGAAAGAACGGCATCGGGAAATTCCACCATCAAGCTCTCGAGTCCCTCGACGAGCTCATTACCACGATGACGAATATTCTGACGAAGTTCTGGAGTGATACGATCAAGCACAGCAATGGCTGTTTCCAATGCACGGGGATTGGTAGTCATTGTATTTCCATAAATTCCAGTAACGTAAAGTTCTGCAACATCGGCTGTCATTCCAACTACCGATAGGGGGAATTGTCCAGCATTAATTGCCTTAGACCAAGCCTCCATATCGGGTGCCTCGGAGTCTTGGAAGCCATCATAGTCAACGATACTTAGACAACCCTGACCTCTAATCCCAGCTTGCACTGAGTCAATAATTAACATTGACCCGTGCTCCTTAGTTAATCTCCTTGCCTCATCATAGAAGCTCCTGTCAATACATACTCCAGGAGCCCCTTCCCCTTGAACTGGCTCTATTGCTAATAGTTCTATGAAAACACCATCTTCATCTGCCTGTTCAAAAGCATCCTTTAGCGCATTGATATCATTAGCTGGAATTAGAGAAAGGTTATCTCGATTTTGAAAGGTATTCAAATTTCTATCATATCCATCCATGCAAGAATGTGAAATCTGTGCTGGACGATCGGTACGGCCGTGAAACGCCCTCTCAATTGCTATCATACGAGTGGGTTTACCCTCATGCCTACCACCTGGGCCAGTCATTCTCAGAGCATTAACATCAGAAATTCTCATCCCTACTGTCATAGATTCTGAGCCTGAGTTCATACAAATGAATCGATCGAATGGACACTTTTCCCGTGTATGCCCAATCTCCATCTTCAATCTATCCGCTAGCCTCTTCTGGCTAAATGAGGGAGTCATGACATTAGCCATAACCCAATTTCTTTGCATGGATGAGATAACGCTATCTGGGCCATGTCCCATGCCCAACATACCATATCCCCCATTATCATGGATTACGGCACCATGCGAGGTCACTATCCACGGACCTCTAGCTGAAATCGCAACATAGGGATTGACCGTAGCCGCAGAGTAAAAATTGACAAAATCTGACTGAAGAGTCTCGATTAGTGAATCCTCATCGGTAGAGATGATGTCCACTCCGGACTCCAAGGAGAGCTGTTCGAATGCATCTCTGGCTTCTTCAATAGCCTTTTCCAAGGATGGATCTGAGCCGATGAACGATTGTAGAATGGCGTCTGATAGTCCCGTTGTAGAACACTTCCCGGTGCGGTTTCGAATCGAATGGAGAATATCTAGACTGGTAGACATCGATTGTCCGAACTGTAGGTCGCTCATCAAGGTTCGTGATAACGGATCTGCCCAGGCCGAGAAAAACATGGCCAGAAGTAGAAACTAAAATTCTGATAATCTATAAAAAAATTAAACACACTTTAAATTTTCAATAGGAATATTGCATTAATAGTAAAAATTTCAATTAGATTATCAGTCTTAATGATAGTATAGTATAAGTGCTAATCCGGACTCTGAAGTGATGAAGAGGAAGCGCGGGGGATGCAGCTCAAGTCTGATTGGTGAGAAAATGAACGATGAATACAGAATACAGGAATTGCTACAGAGAGATGTCTATGTGGGGGACAAATTCGTAGGTGTGATCACAGGTGAACGTTTTCACCCCAGAGATGAATGTGTACAGTCACTGAGATTGCAAGTCGTCCCAGGAGTGGCTGAAGAATTCATGAGGAAGCCTGCAGATAGCGCACCCCTCTCTAAGGAGCTAGTACACAGCATAAGGCCGGATGGAGCGATAAAACTCTCGAAGTCCATGAGAGAGCTACAGAGAAGATGGAGGAACACTGTTAGGATCTCAGAGGAGTTATTCGCTCCTGATGAACTGCTTGACAGGGCCGTTCTAGATAATGATGGCATAGACATAGGAAATGTGGTTGGAATGGTGAAGATCAAGAGAACATACAGGGGAGTAGTAGTAAATCCCCATTTCATGGTGAAGAAGAAGCATGGGCTTCCAGATACTCTAATAATTCCAGTGGGTCAGCTCGCAAGGACTACTTCAAGATTAGATGAGGTAATTCTGAGGTGTACAGTAAAGCGTCTAACCACTTTACCAAGCTTCCTGAAGCTTAATGGGGATGACGCTGAAGAGTTCGATGAGGCTGAGTAGGTTTCAAATCAGAATCCCATGTCGCATGGTTGCTTAAGGGCGTGTAGCTTAGTTTGGCTGGAGCACCCGGCTGATAACCGGGAGGCCACAGGTTCAAATCCTGTCATGCCCACCATTTGTACCAAAACAAGCGGCAGCGTCATGAAGGAGGCTCAGTTCGCCTTCTTGTCACATGCCAGTCCTAAGCGGCTCCTCAGGCCGTGAATTGGCCCACTCCCTATCGAAAATTCTGGGAATGAAGTCAATACAAATTGAAAGTAGAAAATTTCCTGATGGAGAGGGCTATGTTAGAGTTCCCAGTGACTCTTTTGATGAAATTAGATCCGAGTCAGTGATACTGGTTTCCAATACATTTCCGGACTCTGGAATAATGAGGACTATCCTGATGCTTGAGGCGATCAATGATATTCGTAGAGGGGACTTGGAGAACTACAAGAACGAGGGGGTACAGGTTGCTGGAGATGTGGGGCCGGGAGTTTTTCTAGCAGTTCCTTACTATGGTTATGCCAGACAGGACAAGCGTTTCTCTCCCGGGGAAACTATCTCTGCGAGGGTAATCTCCGAAATACTGGGTAGAAGCTGTGATGGAATGGTTATCCTAGACTTGCACGAGCCACGAGTCTTGGAGAGCTCTAGTTTCCCAATACATTTCGTCAGCTCGATGCCTGAGATAGCTCAAAGACTCAAGGAGGAGGTAGATCCTGACTTCATCTTGAGCCCGGATAAAGGGGCGATTGATAGGGCAAGTGAGGTGGCATCTATAGGAGGATGGGAGTTCAGTTATCTTGAGAAGACTAGGATAGACGCTCACACAATAGAGCATCAGGCAAAAGATCTCAATGTCAAGGGGAAAGTAGTAGCGATCGTTGACGATATGATAAGTACAGGTGGGACGATTTGTAGGGCTAGTGACGCTCTCAGAAGACAGGGTGCAACTGCTGTTTACGCGGCATGCACACACGGGTTATTCACAGGGGGCGCACTTTCTAGATTGGCTAACCATGTAGATGGTGTTTACACAACTGACTCTCTAAAGAACCCGAGAGCGGTTGTGAGTTCCGCCCCTGCACTAGCTCGTGGACTTAGGGAAATGTTGGATTGATTTTGACCCCTGGAGAAGTTGTTCACGATACGTTGCGTTTATACCGACCATGTCCTGCGCCGACTTACCCAGCACGAGGAGATGTATCCAATGAGTGTTCACATAGCGTTTGAGACCCCGAAAGACATACAAGAGCAAGTTTACGAACTTGTGAAAGCGATT
>MDSV01010687.1_pt1 | contig 29766 bp, 29 predicted proteins | sample 810851 | NCBI WGS metagenome assembly MDSV01 (sample SAMN05326640, study PRJNA326480) | marine metagenome | isolation source: seawater | place: Atlantic Ocean: North East | collected 2012 | reverse complement strand
TTATTGAAAAGCGCATTCTTGATCGCGCGATTTACTGATGGCCCAAAGCATGGGTTCGATCGACGATCAGCAAAGGAAGGCATGGCTGCGAGCGTTTATAATGTGAAACATCGTGTTGCTCGCTCGAGACATGCCATATTACGGACGCGTGAGTTATTTGCAAAATCACTTGGTTACTCTGTGCCAGATACAGCTCCAGATGCATCGATTGATTTAGGTCGACCGCAGGCATTAGCTGACCGATTAGTACTTGTTACACAGACCAGTCGGCAGTCAAAGTGCTGGATCAGTGACAGATGGAGAGCGGTGATTGAGGACGCAACTCCCCAATTTTCTGAGATTATCTTACCTGTCGGTAGCGAGATGGATTATGAACTCGTTTCAGACATGACCGATGGGTTACCAGTGCGCATCCTGAATCAAGCCTCGTTAGATGATGTTGCATTTGAAATCTCGGGGGCGCGAGCGGTAGTGTCTGTTGATACTGGGCTCGCTCACGTGGCCGATGCTCTTGGCATAGAAACGCTTGCATTGTTTGGCCCGACCAAACCTCGTTTAGTTGGACCGGTCGGTGAGAGGTCACAAATTTTGAAAAGTCCAACAGGTAAGATGGCTGATATCACTGCTGCAGCGGTAATGGATTGGATCAGTCAGACTGGTAAAGCGTCTGCTTCGTAAAATCTGGGTTGGTCTTAAACCGTTTGTGCATCCACATGTACTGTGATGGATGATCTCTAACGGTGTTTTCAATGCATTGATTCAGTTGGCACGCATTTTCAACTTCGTCATCACAGGGGTAATTGTCGGGCATCGCGAGAAAAGAGAGGTGGTAAACGCCCCTTATATCCCGGTGGAGATCTAAAAAAATACTGACGGCTCCGGAAATCCTCGCTAATCGCGATGGGGTCGTCACGGTGCATGCTGAACGACCAAAAAAGGGGGCGAAGACGGAACCCTTTGGCCCCATATCTTGATCGGGCCCAAACCAGACAATGTCACCTTGTTTCAAGTGTTTTACTATCTCGCGTAATGCTCGAACATCGACCAGTTCTGCATAACGTGTTCGCCCACGACGGACCGCCTGATCAAAAGTCGCGTTGTCATTTGGGCGGTAGCTAATCACAAAACGTCCAGCAACAGCATGTATTAATGGAGCAACTAAATCTAGCATGCTGTAGTGAGGACATAACAATAAGATACCGGTCTGGTTCTGTTTTGCAGCATGAAGGATTTCTTGGCCAGAAACGACCACTTTATCGTTGATAAAACCGATCGGACGGTGCCAAGACCAGGCGGTTTCAGTCAATCCAACTCCGTTTTCAATAAAGCACTCTTTGGCCAGTTTTTTCTGTTCGGTCGGGGTTAACTCTGGAAAGCTGACAGAGATATTCCGCTCACACACCAGTCTGCGGCCCCTTGCGGTATAGAATAGCAAGGTTCCCAGAAGGCGCCCCATAGCTACTCCGAGTGCTGGCGGCATCGTAGCCAGTAGCCGAATAAGGCCAACTCCCAGTAGAACGAATGAAAAGCCCATGTGTAATCCGGTTGGGTTCGTTGATGAAGCTGGGTACTATAACAAGCTTCGAATCATTAGAGAGATCTTCTGTGTCACATATGTTTTCCGCATCGCGAGTCATGGTCGTTGGCGATGTCATGTTGGATCGGTACTGGCATGGTGATGCAGGACGGATCTCTCCAGAGGCTCCTGTTCCAGTCGTGCGCGTGACGCACGATGAGGTTCGACCCGGCGGTGCTGCCAACGTTGCGCTGAATGTGTCATCGCTCGGCGCAGAGGCTGTTTGCGCAGGAATAGTGGGCCATGATGCCGATGCGGATCTTTTGGAGCAAACGCTCCAGAATCATAATGTGAATCCGTTATTCATCCGTGTAGAACAACGAACCATCACTAAATTACGTATATTAAGCCAAGCCCATCAGATGATCCGCCTCGATTTTGAAACTCCTTTTGACGTATCAAGTTCTGAAGCGTTAGCTGATTTAGTATCACTTGATGGAATGACAGCAATTGTTTTGAGTGATTATGCCAAGGGTAGCCTTGAGCCTCGTTCACTGATCCAAAAGGCGCGCGCTTCCAAGATACCGGTAGTTGTTGATCCAAAGGGAACCGATTTCGAGAAGTATCGCGGAGCTACGTTGTTGACGCCCAACCGCGCAGAATTTGAGGCCGTTTGTGGGTCATGGACAAACGAACAAGACCTGGTTGACAAAGGACTAACGCTGATCAGTAGGCTAGATATTGAGGCAATATTGGTCACTCGCTCTGAGCAGGGAATGACATTAATTGTGCAGGATGGCTCTGCACATCAGTTTGCAACAATGGCGCGTGAGGTTGCTGATGTCACTGGCGCTGGCGATACCGTCGTTGCGGCTATAGCTGCCGGTCTTGGTGCTGGAATCAGTTTGGCGTCGTCAGCTGAACTGGCCAATCAGGCTGCGGGAATCGTTGTGTCGAAGTCGGGTACTGCAACGGTTATTGGTCGTGAGCTTGAGAGCGCATTATCGGTCGATTATAGCATTTTTCATTCAGCGGAGGGTTTGGCCGCATGGGCGGACCAATACCGGGCTCGGGGGGAAAAAATTGTGATGACCAATGGTTGCTTCGATATCTTACATGCAGGTCATGTCGCTTATTTGAGAGAGGCAGCATCACTTGGCGATCGTTTGGTTGTTGCGGTCAATTCAGATGCTTCGGTTGCTCGACTAAAAGGAGCAGATCGCCCAGTGAATACAGTCGAGAGACGCCTTCAGGTCCTGGCTGGGCTTGAGGCGGTTGATGCCGTCATTGCATTTGAAGACGACACACCAATCCCATTGATCGACATTGTACGGCCTGACGTTCTTGTGAAAGGGGGTGACTATAAATCTATTGAGAAAGTGGTCGGTTACGAGCATGTTCTGGGCTACGGGGGAGAGGTGAAGGTGTTAGGTGAGGTAGGCGCGTTATCGACCAGCCACTTAATCGCAAAAATTCGTCAAACAGATTCAGATTCAACTAACTGACAGATCGTGTGCATCATTAAGATGTGACATTCTTGGATGCGGGCTGTATTGGTAGATGGTGCGACCAAAACATAATTAGCGATCGCTTGCATTACGCCATTCGGCTTATCACCGACAAGAGCAACAGTACGAATCCCCTTCTTCTTTGCGACCTCCAACGCTTTGACTACATTTTTCGAATTACCGCTGGTTGAGATTCCAATTAATAAGTCACCAGATTGCCCGAGACCTTCGACTTGGCGTGAAAAGACTTCCTCATAGCCGTAATCATTTCCAATTGCTGTGAGTGTAGATGTGTCTGTGGTGAGCGCAATTGCTGCCATTGATTCACGGTCCTTTTCAAAACGACCAATAAACTCAGCGGCAATGTGCTGACTATCGGCTGCAGATCCACCATTACCGCAGAGCATGATCTTTTTATTGGCTTTGATAGTTGATGCAGCCAATTCTGCAACTTCGAGTAGCACTTCCAAGCGTTTGGTATCATCAATGAGGGCTTGTTTGGTGTCAATGCTCGCCTGAAAAGTAGCTTTGATCGTCTCTAGACTCATTGTCGGATCTCTGTTGGGAGTGCAAGACAGTTTTTGCGCAAATGCACAGGGCTGATGGTGCCAATGATAGCGGAAGTGATACTAGGGTGCGCGAAAAGATCTTTAAAAATTGAAGGAATTGACGCTATTAGATGTCCACTACCCAGAGCTTTTTTAACTAGCAATCCAGCTCCGTTGTTTTTGGCCTCGTCAATCAAGGGTTTTTCGTCTGACTGCTCAGGGTTAAGTGTAATCATCAAACAATCTGCGCCTTGACTGAGGGCTAATCGTCCTCCTTCAACTGTTTTGCCAGACAATCCAACAGCGTGGACCAGGCCCTGCTCTCGAGCTTTGATTAGCGTTCTCAGAGCACCGAGCTTTAGGTGTTCGATATCTTGGCCATCTGAGTGTAGCAATACCACATCGAGGCGATTGCGATTTAGGTGCCTGAGACTTCGCTCCAGACTTCTCATGATAGCTTTTTCAGAGAAATCGTAGTGACTACCGGTTTCCTGGTCGTAGGCCTCACCGACCTTTGTAATAATATGAAACTCGCTAGGCACCTCTGGTAATAGTGCACCGAGCCGTTTTTCCGCTTTGCCATACGCTGGCGCGGTATCGAGACAATTGATGCCTAGTTGCGATGCTAGCCTCAGAAGTTCAATAACTTCTTGGTCGGTAGGTAACTCAAATCCTGACGCATATTTTAGGTCAGTATTTCGTCCGATTTTGACTGTACCTAAACCAATAGGACTCAGTTCAAGGCCAGTTCGACCCAATTGACGTCGAATCATGCCCATGGGTAGGTTCCTTGCGGGGCGACCGGCCATTGAGGTTGCCTGGAACTATCGGGGGTTATTTCTAACATCGGCAGAATTTGGTCTGCGAGAGCAGGTGCGAGCGCAAGTTTAATCGGCCAGGTCACTATCAAATTGTTGCGCTTGGTGACGAAGGCGGTGTCAGGTCGATTTCCCTCATTAGTACTTGGTTCTGCGCGGTTTACGCGAAAGATACGTGTTGTTTCAATAATTGGTTCAAGCCAACGGAGAGCCTCTGATACCGCACATACGGCTCGATGACGCAGGTTGTCATCATCTAGGTGCACACCGTTCTCAGCGAGTTGCCCGCCCAGATAGAGATATTGAGCCCCTTCAAATTCATGTGTTGAGACCGAAAGTTTGGGCTTACTGCCGCCACCAAGTTGATGGCCAAATACTTTTGGGATGGGGCGGGCGAGCTTGCAGACACCCATTGCTAAAGGGCGAAGCTGCATCTGTGGACGTTGTCCATTAAGGGTTGATAGTAGGGGTTCAGTACCTTCGCCTGCCGTCATGATGACGTCGCCGGGCATCTGGCCAGCTGAAGTTTCAACGCCAACAACGCTGCCGTTTTGCGTTAAAAATCCTGTGACCTCTGCATGAAAGAGCTGACCGTCCAATAGTTCTGCAAAGGCCTCTATGAGCGTATCCAGTCTTAAAACGGGTTCTGAAAGACGGTATAGATGGCCTTTGAATCCAGGGTAGTTAAATGCGGCTTCGGTTCGAGGGTTAATACGTTCCATGCGTGAGCGCATTGCCTTGCTTGCAAAGAACCCCATCAGATTGGCGGTGACCGACCCGACAGACCATAATAACTGATCCTCCCGTTCCAATTGAACTGCCCTGAGATCTACTCTGCCGTTGCCTTTCAGCGCTTGTTTCCAGCGCGCGGGCATTGCACCAATTTCATTTGCCGCTTTGGATAGCCGCCCATCCAGTGCATACTTGGTCCCACCATGAATCATCCCCTGACTTGCAAGGGTTTGGGCTTGGCCAAGTGCATTTTTCTCGATAACACAGCAAGGGATATTGCGAGCTTTCAGTTCAGCTGCTAACCAGAGCCCCGAAATTCCGCCGCCGACGATGATTTTCATGCAGGCATGCTAGCATCTTCAATTATGGGACGACATCTGTATTCACTGCTTTTACTACTATGCGCGCCATTGTTGATTGCGCACGTTGTTTATAAATATCGTCGCGAGCATCAAGATCCGATGGTTGCTCAGAGACTTGGCCTTTATGTCCCGCGGCGGATGTTCGGCTGTATTTGGATTCATGCTTGCAGCCTTGGTGAATCCAAGGTAGGAGTAGAGCTGGCTCGAGCTCTTATGAGAAAAAATCCATCGTTACGAATTTTGATGACAGCAACTACTCCAGTCGGCCTCCATGTCCTAGCTCAGAGTGAATTTTCGAGTCATGTTTTTCCTTGGGATTTTCGCTGGATTTGGTCTCGGTGGTTATCTAAGTTAAGACCTAAAGCACTGATCATCATCGAGACTGAGCTTTGGCCCAATCTATTGGCAGCGTGTGATGGTGAGGGTATTCCAGTAATTCTTGCCAATGGACGACTGAGTGATCAATCGGTTCGTGGTTATCAACGTTTCGGTTGGTTATCGAAACCGATGTGGTCAAGGGTCTCGCGTGCGCTTATGCAGTCCGATGGTGATGCTCACAATGCGCATATCCTCGGGGTTCCTGCCCATGCGATTTCAGAGGTCGGCTCTATAAAGCTTGATCAGCCCGCACCTCAGGTTGTGGAGGGTCAGGCCAATCGCATTAGCGTATGGAAGAAAGCACATGTTTTAGTTTGCCTGATGAGCAGCCATCCCGATGACGATGCACTGTTTTTGAGCTGGGCTCGTCGGAATTCAGGTTTGCGGCTATTGATCGTGCCTCGCCATCCGGTTCGGGGACGCGAGATCAAGAGGGCGGCAATTGATGAGGGTCTGAACGCATGCCAGTTGTCTCTTGAAATCGATCACTCCGCTCAGATTCTCATCGGAGACACGTTCGGAGATATGGGAGCTTATCTCTCACAATCTGACGTGGTTGTGATTGGCGGAAGCTTTTCTGGAAAAGGCGGACAAAACCCGATCGAACCCGCTTTACTAAGTAAACCTTTGGTTGCTGGACCATCGATGCATAACTTCCAAGCAATCAGCGATGGCCTAGAGGCTGCAGGCGGGCTTATTAGAGCAGAAGCTGACGAGATTTCGGAGGTCATTGAAAAGGCGCTTCTGGGAGCGAACAAGCTGGGACATGCGGCCCGGGCTTGGGTTATAGCTAACCGAGGATCGACCGAGCTTCAGGCTCAATCAATCTTGGCGACACTTGCTATCGATTAGCGTTTCTGGACCTTTGCTTTGGCTCGTGCCGCAGCCGCCTTGACTTGGACGGGCGCTGTTCCACCAAGATGATCCCGCGCACTCACAGACCCTTCAACGGTCAGCATCGAAAACACATCAGCCCCGATCAAACCACAAAAAGCTTGGAACTCCGAAAGGTCTATTTCAGAAAGTTCGCGTTTGGTTTGAACTCCTAGGGCAACTACTTGACCAACCACTTCATGAGCCTCACGGAACGGAAGTCCTTTACGGACTAGATAATCTGCGAGATCAGTTGCGGTGGAATATCCACAAATTGCTGTCTCTTTAAGCACTTTTTTGTTAACAACTAATGACGGCATCATGTCAGCAAAGGCACGAAGCGACCCTAGCAGGGTATCTGCCGCGTCATACAAAGGCTCTTTGTCTTCCTGATTGTCCTTGTTGTAGGCGAGTGGCTGTCCTTTCATCAACGTGAGAAGACTGATCAGGTGACCAAACATTCGGCCTGATTTACCGCGCACTAATTCAGGTACATCGGGGTTCTTTTTTTGCGGCATGATCGAGCTACCTGTGCAAAATCGGTCGGGTAGGTCGACGAATTTCCACGCGGTCGAATTCCAGTTGATGAGTTCTTCGGAGAATCGTGAAAGATGCATCATGATGATGCTAGCGACACTCAAAAACTCGATACCAAAATCTCGGTCAGAGACAGAGTCTAGGCTGTTTTCGGTTGGCTTGTCGAAGCCAAGAAGTTCTGCGGTTCGCTCACGATTGATCGGATAGCTCGTTCCAGCCAGAGCCGCAGCCCCGAGGGGGCATTGATTCATCCGTCGTCTACAATCAATAAGACGCCCTGCATCACGTTCTAGCATTTCATTCCATGCAAGCATGTGATGCCCAAAAGTCACAGGTTGAGCGGCTTGAAGGTGTGTAAAACCGGGCATGATCGTTTCTGCCTCACGCTCAGCAATAGCAACCAAGCCCGATTGTAATCGGGTCAGCTCGCTGAGCGCACGATCGATCATATTTCGCAACCATAGTCGAATATCGGTGGCTACCTGATCATTTCGGGAACGACCGGTGTGGAGCTTTTTGCCGGTATCGCCTATTAGATCTATCAGCCGCGATTCGACGTTCATGTGAACATCTTCTTGGGTGATTGACCAAGAAAATTTACCGGCCTCAATTTCACCTTCGATCTGGCGAAGCCCGTCGATGATGATGTGAGTCTCGGTTTCCGTCAGGATTCCCTGTTCAGCCAGCATCGTGGCGTGGGCGATTGATCCCTGAATATCCTCTCGGGCCATACGTCGGTCGAATTCCACAGATGCAGTAAATGCTTGGACGAACGCATCGGTCGATTCCGTAAAGCGACCGCCCCATAAAGCTTTAGGCCTTTGCTGACTCATAGAGACTCCTTATACCAGCATCCAGTATACTTCGTGTAACAAAGGACCACACATGCAAAAAACGTTAATCATTGCAACACGGAGGAGTCCATTGGCTCTCTGGCAGGCTTGTCACGTGAAAGATCGGCTTCAAGCAAGTTATCCGGAGACTACGATTAAGCTTCTGGAAATCTCAACGCAAGGTGATGAACACCTTGATGTATCGCTCACTAAAGTCGGCGGCAAGGGTGTCTTTGTGAAGGAGTTGGAGACCGCACTGTATGATGGACGCGCGGATCTGGCTGTGCATTCGTTAAAAGATGTGCCAATGGAGCTGCCAGATGGTCTGGACTTATGCTGTCTGACCGCGCGCGAGACACCAACAGATGCATTGGTGCATCGTATCGGAATGAAAGCCTGGACTGATTTTTCTGACATCCCATACGGCAAACATTTGGGGACCTCGAGCTTACGACGGATTGCTCAGATCCGGGCGTTGCGCCCAGACTTAAAGCTATCGCCTGTGCGAGGCAACTTGGGAACGCGTTTAGCAAAGTTGGATTCAGGCGAGTTCGATGGATTGGTATTGGCATCAGCCGGGCTGAAGCGGCTTGGGTTTACTGATCGAATTGCTTTTGAGACAAGACCCGAGGACATATTGCCTGCCTGTGGGCAGGGCATACTTGGAATCGAGATCCGTGAAGATGATCGTGCAACGCGTGATATGGTGACGATGCTACGAGATGGCCACGGCGAAATCACTGGTCGTGCTGAGCGTGCACTAAACCGTCATCTGAACGGTGGTTGTCAAGTGCCAATTGCTGCATACGCAATGGAACGTGGCGGAAACTTATGGTTGCGCGCGCTGGTGGGCTCACCGGACTGTGGAACCCTTCTTAGGGCAGAAGATATTGGCACGTTGGAAGAAGCGGAAGCGCTTGGAGTTCGTGTGGGGGAGAATCTAATAGCCCAAGGGGCTAGAAAGCTCCTCGCCCAAGTGGGTTCGTAAATGAAGATTTGGTTAAATCGACTTCCCTCAGCGTTTCCTAGGGTCACCGATTCATTTCGTCGAGCTGGTTTTGACCCGATAGCACTTCCCTGTCTCCAGTCCCGCGCCTTAGACATTTCTCTCGATCCTGCAATTGTCGACTTTGATCGATTTAGCGACGTGGTTGTGACGTCTCCTGAGTCAGCCCGATTACTAATTGATGCCATCACATCACGCTGGGCCCAGTGGCCAACTACACAGCGGTTGTGGGCTGTTGGATCCGGGACAGCAGACATTCTTGGGAGAGAGGTGACAGGCGTCAAAACAGCATCTGAGCCAGGCTCTACCTCACTTATTCAAGTCATACAGTCGGTGATCTGGGCTGAGAGTAGACTGCTGATTGTCACAGGACGTGATTCTGGACGTCAGTTCGAGCAACTGAATCAGACCCTGTCATATCCGGTTTCATACCTTGAGCTTTTTGAACTAATGGCTCGTTTGGACTCGGAAATTCGGACTTTGGACGATATTGTGGCGGTTGTTCACGGCTCGACAGTTTTGGTACAGGCGTTTATAAAAGTTGCTAGAGAAAATGAATTGAACGTTATGCAATACACTCATTTTGTAACGAGTACTGATGCGAAAGCACAGTTGCCGTCAGGATGTCGGTATCATCAAATCAATTCACCGACACCTGACGCGGTTAGACTGGCGATGCAAGGAGAGGAGAGTGTCAAAGACTGAAAAGAGAACGGCTGAGGTCATCGAACAAGCAGTCACCGGTGATAAGTTAGATTCTGATAAAGAACCGGAAGCTGAAGAGACTCTCAGTACATTTGAATCGCCGAGATCGAACTCTTGGGTTGCCACACTGCTTAGTGTTTTAGCATGTGCAGCGGTTGGTTTAGGAGGCTGGTTTATTTGGACTGAGGTGCGGACTGTGAAACGTTCGATGGAGCCTGTGGACGAGGCAATTCAGTCTGTTAACTCGCAGCTCGTTCAAATTGTCAGTCTGCAGGAAACTACTCGCGATATTAGGAGCCAGATGGAACGACTTGAAACTGGAATAGCCAGGACAGATGAACGTAATCAGTCGGTCATCAACCGCGTGGAGACTGTGGCTGAAGAGCTGGCCAAGGCACAGGTCGATACCAGAAGCAGTTATGTCTTGGCTGAGGCTGAATATTTATTGAAACTCGCTGATCAAAGGCTGTTAATTGAACGTAATCCTGAAACCGCGACGAACTTGATGCGCACAGTGCAGGGGCTATTGGCACAATTGGAAGATGGCCGGCTGTTGTCCGTAAGAGAGCAACTCGCAAAAGATTTACAATTACTTTCAGCAATTCCTAACGTCGACTTATTGGGAATTCAGGCGGAACTTTTAGCGCTTGATCCTGTGCTTAATGAGCTGAAACTTCCATTACGGAGACTTAACCTCGAGAGTGATTCCGAGCCCGAGGGTGATGCTCAGAAATTTATAGATGGTCTCTCTGCATTTATCCGGATCCGAGAAGTGAATGCTCCGATTACACCGCTTGTATCTGCATCGGATGCAGGGCGTGCACGCGAGGTACTTCGGCTAAGTCTCGAGCAAATTAAAGTGGCTTTGGTTCGTGAAGATCAGGAGCTTTTTAACGCAGGCCTCGCCCAAGCCAAGCGATTATCACGCCATTTTTTTGACGTTACACAGGGCGCTGGAAAGAGGGTAATGACGGTTTTGAAAGCGTTAGAGGGCACTCAGATCGCTAGAGACATCCCCGACGCAGCTCAGGGCCTCAGGGCGCTCAGGACATATCGGGATGCTCTGACGCAAGAGCGCCTGTCTACCGCGGCGGTGAAACAGTGAGCAGTTTCCTAAGAACCTCGATCTGGGTTGCGGTTCTCGGTACTTTACTTGCACTAGGGCTATATCTTGGTGATCGAGTCAAAACTGATCCTGGCTACGTTCTCTTCGCCTATGGCGGATATACTGTCGAAATGTCTCTGTGGGTATTTCTGGTTGTACTCGCTGTGTTTACCGTCGTTTTTTGGATTGTATTTGGCTTAGGGGGTGCGCTCGGACGATTCCCAACTAGTGTCGTTAGGGCTTGGGCTCGAATACGCCACAAAAAAGCAGATTTACGTTTGATCGAAGGTGCATTATGGTTGCGTCGAGACGAGCCATCACGAGCACTCTCAGTGCTGCAGAAGGATGCAAGTTCTGAGTCGTTACCGGCACTGCACTGGTTGTTAGCATCAGAGGCAGCCCGACGCCTTGAAAAGCTGGATGAATCACAGCGTTACTTGGAATCAGCAGAACGTCTGATGGCTAGCATTCCAAAGGCTATCGAGCGTGATATGAAGCCCACTGAGTTAAGGCCACTCATAAAGTCTCTGAAAAAAAAATGGCGAGAAGATTGGGCGCTTGGCCTCGAGGTAGTAGGTGACGACGATGCACTATCTCGTTTGACTGTTCTGAATTCACTGGCAAAGAAGCACACTAATTCTCTTGCTTTAGCAATTGTTCAGGCACGACTGGCACTGTTAGCTGGGTTAGATGCCGAAGCAAAACATCATATTGAACGTGCCACTGAATTGGACTCTGAAAATCTCTTGGTTTTGTTGCTACATGCCGAATTTGAGAGTGGTAGGACAGAGGCGCTCGAAGATCTCAGACGCCGCTTGGTTGAAGAAGCGATTTAACGCTTCTTCATCGACTGGAAGAACTCTTCGTTTGTCGTAGTGGTCTTTATGCGATCAACTAAAAATTCAATAGCCTGAAGATCCTCCATCGAATCCAGAAGCTTCCGTAAGATCCACATGCGCTGTAATTCTTCTTCCGTTGTGAGCAGGTCTTCGCGACGCGTACCAGACTTTCGGATATTGATAGCCGGGAAAATTCGCTTCTCAGCCGCACGTCTCTCTAAGTTCAATTCTGAGTTACCAGTACCCTTGAACTCTTCGAAAATCACCTCGTCCATTTTTGATCCGGTGTCGACCAGTGCAGTTGCAATGATTGACAAACTCCCGCCTTCTTCGATATTTCGGGCGGCACCAAAGAAACGTTTCGGACGCTCAAGCGCATGTGCATCCACACCACCTGTCAGAACCTTGCCTGACGATGGTTGGACCGTATTGTACGCGCGAGCCAATCGGGTGATAGAGTCAAGCAAAATGATGACATCGCGTTTATGTTCTGTGAGGCGTTTGGCTTTTTCAATCACCATCTCTGCGACCTGAACGTGGCGAGATGGCGGCTCATCGAATGTTGATGCAACAACTTCTCCGCGAACGGTGCGCTGCATCTCTGTTACTTCTTCTGGACGCTCATCGATCAGTAAGACAATCAAGTAACACTCTGGATTGTTGCGGGTAATGCTATTGGCGATGTTTTGTAGCATTAAAGTCTTACCCGCTTTTGGTGGCGACACAATAAGTGCTCGCTGGCCTTTTCCTATCGGGCAGACAAGGTCGATAATTCTTGCAGTTAAGTCCTCAGTCGAACCGTTCCCCTGCTCCATGGTAACTCGGTTTTGGGGAAACAGAGGTGTCAAATTTTCAAACAGAATCTTATTTTTGGCGTTTTCTGGTTTATCGAAATTAATTTCATCAACTTTTAATAGAGCGAAGTAACGTTCGCTATCTTTTGGCGGACGGATCTTGCCCGCGATAGAGTCGCCTTTTCGGAGGTTAAATCGACGAATTTGACTGGGTGAGACATATATGTCGTCAGGGCCTGCGAGATAACTAGAGTCAGCCGATCGTAGAAATCCAAAACCGTCCGATAGAATTTCCAACACCCCATCACCGTAAATGTCTTCTCCGCTTTTGGCATGGGCCTTTAAGATGGAAAAAATGACGTCCTGTTTCCGGGACCGCGCAAGATTTTCGAGGTTCATGCTATTTGCAATCTCAAGGAGTTGCGGCATTGATTTTTTCTTAAGTTCTGTGAGGTTCATGTGTTCTCTGGATCACCCCGGCTCGGACCGCAGGCGCTATTTACATTGGTAAAGTTGTTTTCTGAAATAAATTAGAGAATTATGGAGAGCATCCACCAGATAAGCTTAGGCGCTTTCGGGGTGCTCGTCTAGTCCTTTAAATATTCGAATCAATAAAAGCCGCTAATTGGCTTTTCGAAAGAGCTCCTACTTTTGTTGCTTCTGGCTCACCATTTTTAAACAAAATAAGCGTAGGAATACCACGAATATTAAATTTCTCCGCTACATCCCGGTGATCATCGACATTTAATTTGGCAATCGCAACACGACCGGTATATTCAGAAGCCAGTTCTTCCAAGACGGGAGCGATCGTTTTACACGGGCCGCACCACTCTGCCCAGAAATCCACCAGAACCGGCGTTTGTGCATCTTGCAACACAGAATCAAGGTTATCATTTGTGATTGTTGTAATTTGGTCGCTCATTGTTTCCCCGTTATATTTTGGTCTCTAATTCGTGAGATTCTCGGCCGCATTAATTGCGGCGTAAGTTAGTATACAGTCAGCTCCGGCACGAACCATTGATTCGAGACTTTCCATCATGACGGCTTTCCCGTCAATCCAACCATTTTGATGCGCGGCATGAATCATTGCGTATTCACCACTGACTTGATACACAGCAACCGGTATTTTGAAGGTCGATTTGATTCGCTGGACTATATCAAGATAAGGCAGACCTGGCTTAATCATTACTATGTCGGCACCTTCGTACAAATCTTCTGCAGCCTCATGCAACGCTTCATCGCTATTTGATGGATCCATTTGATAGGTGCGTTTATCCTTATGGCCAAGCGTCTCACTAGAGCCGACGGCATCCCTGAAGGGACCATAGAAATAACTCGCATACTTCGCTGAATACGCAAGAATTCGAGTGTTGATATGACATTGTTCCTCCAAGGCATTACGAATTCGACCGATACGACCATCCATCATATCGCTGGGGGCTATAATATCTGCACCGGCCTCAGCGTGAGAGAGGGCTTGTTTCACCAACACGCTACATGTTTCATCATTTAATACGTAGCCAGATGCATCGATCAGCCCATCTTGTCCATGCGTCGTATATGGGTCAAGCGCCACATCGGTAATGACCCCAAGATCTGGAAGTTCTGATTTCAGGGCCCGAATGGCTCTTTGAATGAGTCCATCAGAGTTGAACGCCTCGCGCCCGTCTTCAGATTTGTGCTCGCGGATAACTGGGAATATCGCAACTGCGGGAATGCCTAGTGAATGAGCACGCCCCGCTTGCTTTAGCATTAAGTCGATCGACAGACGCTCTACTCCAGGCATTGAGCTAATCGGTTCGCGCAAATTGCGGCCATCGAGCACAAACATCGGATAGATTAGATGTGAGATGGTCAGCGTATTTTCTCGCACCAGCGCGCGAGAGAAGGCGTCTCGTCGATTACGACGCAGGCGTCTTGTGGGATAGCCGACAGAAAAAATTTCCGTCATCTTTAACCTCTTCGGATGAAATATATAGAGACGCCCATAGGGTATCTGAATTGTTATCTAGTTTCGCGTCTTTGCAAGAGCGCGTTCTCTCGAAACTTTATTGGAGCCACTATGGAACGAATACGATTGGCTTTCGGTGTGGCTGCCCTACTTATTGTAATGTGGTTCGGTCGTGAATGGGTCAGCGTCCAAAATTTCCTTGATCAGTATTCAGAAGTTAAAAACATAATCAGAGATCAATATGCGTTATCTCTGCTAATTTTTTTTCTCTCATACGTAGGGTCAGTTAGTTTGTCTCTTCCGGTTGCATCGACATTAACGCTCATGGGGGCAGCCCTATTCGGGTGGATCACATTCCCGATTGTCATAACAGCGGCAACCTCGGGTGCTTTAGTGATCTTTTGGCTGGCTTCAACCGTTGCGAACAAATTTTTCTTTGAGCGGGCAACCGACACTCTTGAGAAAGTCCGTGCGGTTTTTCATCAAAGCCCAATCCGGTGGCTCTTGATGATGCGCTTAGTCCCTTTTTTCCCTTTTTGGCTGGTGAATATTATTCCCGCGTTGCTAAAAATGCGACAGCGTGATTATGTCTTCGCAACTGTCCTAGGCATCATCCCGGGGACTGCTATCTATGTCAGTGTCGGACGCGGTTTAAATACGATGCTATCTCAGGGCTTGAGCCCTCAGTGGAGTATTACCGAGAACCCCGAGATCTGGGTACCACTGATTTTGCTTGGCATATTCTTCGCCGTGTCCGCCCTGATTTCCAATCGTCAGAAGAAGGAGTTTCACGAATGTTAATTCGCCTAGCCACTTTAATTGGGTTACTTTTCGGAGTGCAAGACTTGCAGGCGTCTGAGTGGGGTGACACCGAACGTCGGGCGCGAGGTCAAACTGTCTATTTTTATGCTTGGGGTGGGTCACCCTCGATTAATCAATATATTAAGCGGTGGGGCGCGATTGTTAAGGAACGAAGTGGTGTCACGGTGAATCATGTCAAAGTTGACGACATATCTTTAGCTATACAGGGCATCCACACAGCCAAGCGTATTGGAAAGTCTGACCAGGGGTCGGTTGATGTTTTGTGGATCAATGGTGAGAATTTCGCAAGAATGAAGCGTGATGGGTTACTCGGTGAATCATTTGTTTCAGCTTTACCATCGGCTGAAAATATCAATCTCGATGATCCAACAATTGTCGCTGATTTTTCTGTTACCACTGACGGTCTCGAGGCACCGTGGGGTCGTGCCCGATTGGTTTTTATCTATGACCAAGGGCGGATATCAAACCCTCCACGATCAATGCAGGAGATGTATGAATATGCCAAGGAACATCCGGGCCGACTAACCTATCCGGAACCTCCAAATTTTCACGGCACGACCTTTCTTAAGCAAGCGCTTTTAGAGACAACCCAACATATTGACTGGCTATCGGAGCCACATTCCGGTGAACGATTCGATACAGTAACAAAGCCCCTCTGGGAATTCCTCGATTCATTGCACCCTCATCTGTGGCGGACTGGACGGGAGTTTCCTGACTCTGCTGAAGTTATGATGGATCTGTTTTCTGATGGTTTGCTCGATATTGCGTTAAGCTTCAATCCCAACGACGCATCTCAGCGGATCATTGATGGCCGGTTTGCGTCATCGGTGAGGACCTATGTTCACGATGCAGGTACCATTGGCAACACCCACTTCCTTGCTATTCCCTTCAACACATCTGCGCGCGCCGGTGCATTAGTTTGGATAAATCTTCTGTTGAGTGCAGAGGCGCAAGCCGACAAAGCGTCACCATCAGTCTGGGGTGACCCCACCGTTATTGATGTTATGCGTCTGTCCGAGGAAGATCGTGTTTTGTTTGAATCGGTTGATTTAGGGCCTGCGACTTTGACCAGTGATGCGCTTGGCATGCCCCTTCCAGAACCCCACGCAAGCTGGGTTGAACCCCTTGAGATTGCCTGGAAAGCACGATATTTTGGACAGTCTCGGTGACTCCGATTGAGCGACTGTTTGCGCTCATTCTCTTTCTGCCTATTGCTGGACTCATTGATGATGCTTGCGGGCGTTATTCAGGAATCAACTGGATTAGCGGAGTTGATCGGTTGATCACTGAGCCCGCGTTGTTAGAGTCGATTTTGCTGTCAGTTTGGGTCGCTTTAGCGTCACTTCTGATCTCCCTTTTCGTCGCACGTGCGGTTACACAGAAGGTGACGAATACCCATGATTCCCCACTTTGGCGGAGTCTATTATTAGCGATGCCTCATAGTGCTTTAGCGCTCGGATTATTGCTTGCTTTATCTGCTGGTGGTGTCGGCTGGCGGTGGTTGGCGCCCATTTTAGATTTGCCGGTGCATGCCCAATATCTCTTCCCCAGAGATAAGTGGGGTTTGGGAGCGATACTATCTTTGAGTATAAAGGAGAGTGCGTTTTTGACTGCGGTTGCAGTAGTTATAGCAAATCGGCTGCCATTACAAAGCTACCGTGCTATTGCTGCTCAGGCAGGTTTGACACCCTCTGAATGTCATCATCAATTGATCTGGCCGCAAATCCTGCGCTCCCTGTGGCCAGCTGTTTTTGTTGTTTTCGTTTTCAGTCTAACTAATCTGGAAGTCAGCCTGATTTTGGGGCCTGATCAACCACAGTTGATAGGGGTTCGTTTATTCCAGTTGCTTATAGATCCAGAACCTCTAAATCGGCAGGCTGGTTCCATTGGCCTGATAGTATTGTTGTTGGTACTTGGACTGGTTTGGCTTGTATTCCAGATTCTTAATCGCTCGAGGGCGAGCAACAAACGGTGGTCCTTACCCGGTATTAATTTTGTGGCACGGCTTTTTACTATCAGTTTTTCTGGTCTTATCTGTATAGCAGTGATCAGTTTATTGATCTGGTCGGTGACTTTGCGATGGGATGTATTAGAGCCTTTGCCGATCGCTTCTATCCATGCTCTAACATCGGTTTTTTCTCTATTACCGCCGCTCGTTACTTCTCTGGTGATTGGATTTTCTACGAGCGTTATTGCAGTTTGTATGGCGGTTGGAATTCTTGAATATTCTGTCTCTCGAGGGCATAACCGATTACACTGGCTCTGGTGGGCATATCTCTGGATGCCCGCTCTTCCGTTGGCGTCGGGTCTTCTTGCTTGGGTTTATTTTTTGGGTGGAAGTCCTGGTGTTTGGCCCGTGATCCTTGGCCATACGTTGATTGCACTGCCTTATGTCATGATTATTGTGAGTGAACCCTGGTTTGATCGTGATATCCGCCATGAAATGATCCTCAAGCAGTCAAGTATGTCGGTCTACTTGAGGCTTTTTCGGGTTTGGGTTCCACGGCATAGCCAACTATTAGTTTTGGCTGGTGCGCTTGCGTTTGCGGTGAGCTGTGCTTTGTATACCCAGACCGTGTTATTAGGCGGGGGTCGTGTTGAGACACTTATGACCGAGCTGATAGTCACTGTGGGGAGTGATCGAAGATCATCTGCTTTGGCAGGATTGATTAATTTACTGTTACCGTTTGTGGCTTTTGCCCTCGCGTTGTTGATTAATCAGTCCTTGTGGAAACATCGAGCTGGGATGCGAGGGGAGGGCTATGCTGACTCTCGATAACGTGTCAGTCAAGCGTGCTAATAGTCTCCTTTTTGAACCGATTTCCTGTGTTATGAAGCCGGGAGAGATATTGACATTTCAGGGTGAATCAGGCCGTGGAAAATCGACATTGCTTCATGCACTTATTCACGAGGAACCACAAGTCGAGTTGGTCGGTCAGGTCACACTTGATGGTCAATGCATGGATATGTCAGTTCGTTTGAGTGAGTGTGCGCAAACAGTGTTTCAGGATCCGATGCTTTTTTCGCATTTGTCGGTTGGCGCAAACATTGCTCTTTCGATGCATCGATTTCCTCGATCCGAACATGAGCGCCGTGTTAACGCATTACTAAATCAGTTGGGTCTGGATGGGATGGCTAGGGAGGATCCATTTCGTTTGTCAAGAGGTCAAATGATGCGTGTGGCTGTCGCTCGAGCCTTGGCGCCGCACCCTCGCCTATTACTCTTGGACGAGCCCTTTAGTGCGCTTGATATTGAGACTAGAGAACATGTCAAGACAGTACTTTTTGGGCAGATAAAAAACGACCAGTCGTATGGAATTTTAGTCACTCACCATGCTGAAGATCGTCCACCTGAGGGGGAATGTATATGCTTGATGCCTTCATTATGAAACGTTTAAGGACCCCGCTACGAGCCATGGTGAAACCATTGGCATCAGTAGGCATCACCGCAACCCAACTCACAGTAATTGGTGCCTGTTTTGGTTTTTTGGCTGTGATCGCAATCACACTAGATGCTTTAGTTGTCGCTGTTCTGTGTTTCTGTCTGAATCGATTACTGGATGGACTCGATGGCGCATTAGCAAGGATTCAAGGACCTACCGAGCGAGGAGCATTTTTTGACATCACGTGTGATTTTCTGATTTACAGCGCAATACCTTTGGGATTTGCAATCCGGGACCCGGGCGTCGCTCTGGCGGCCACTTTCCTTCTATTTAGCTTTGTCGGAACCGGTTCGACCTTTCTCGCTTTCTCTATTTTTGCAGCGCGACATGGATTGCAAAATCAATCACTTAAAGAAAAGTCCATCTACTATCTCCAAGGATTGACTGAGGGCTTTGAGACGACGGTGGTTTTACTCTTGATGTGTCTGATTCCAACCTGGTTTGAATGGCTCGCATGGATCTTCGGTACCCTATGTTTGTTGACTACGTTCTCGCGCATTATTGAGGGGAATCGAGTATTGCGTGGCATTTCTACCCCAGAGCCTGATAGGCTTCCCGAAATAAATTAAGGAGTATGTATGAAATCATTGTTCCGGGGCGCTCTGATTGCGTCGTTGCTTGCGACTCCAGCGCTCGCCAATGAACCCTCAACTGATTTAGAGAAACTGAGCTACAGTCTTGGTATTGTCCTTGGTGAGCGAATCCAGAATGATTTTGGCGATTTGGATCCAGCATTTGTGCTTGAAGGTTTGAAGGACTCGAAAGATCCAAATAGTTGGAAACTTGACCGGCCTGAGATTAATCAGGCCGTTCAAGACGCACAGGCACGGGTTCGTTCAGAACAACAGAAACAGGTAAAGGCAATGGCTGAAGCAAATCTTAAGTCAGGCGAGGCCTTTTTGGCTGATAATGCAAAGAAAGATTGGGTTACCGTTACGGCTTCGGGTCTCCAATATAGGATTTTGGAAGAGGGTTCTGGGGATGCTCCAAAAGTCACTGATACAGTCAAGGTGCATTACGAAGGTCGGTTGATTTCAGGCGACGTGTTCGACAGCTCCATAGCGCGAGGCGAACCTGTGAGTTTTCCGCTGAACGGCGTGATACCGGGCTGGTCGGAGGGGGTCCAGTTGATGAAGGTAGGATCGAAATTTGAGTTCACAATTCCTTCGGCTTTGGCTTATGGCCCCGCCGGGACAGGTCCAATCCCACCAAATTCAGTACTCGTCTTTGATGTCGAGTTATTGGAAATAAATCCGGCCAAGTGATTAGGGTTGATTGATATACGCCTCCAAGAAGGCATCGAATGAGCCTTCGTTGCTGGCGGTAATTTTTCCTTCTGATTCATGGCTCTGTTCCGCCTCTTTCTTCATTGTGACCAATGCATCAGGCGGAAGGTTAACTGTTTGCCAGTTATCCTGATGTTGCTGGGCGCGCCTTAACCCAAACTCCAAGTGGCCGCCGTTAAGCGCAGCATTCTCAATTTCTTCAGAAAGTAATGGATAGGCTCCATCTAGTTTTAGTCGCGCATCTTCTAAAGCACCTGTGAAGCCATCGCTTTGAAATGCTTTGTTCAAAGATTCGGCTATTGGATCAAGTATTGCAAGGAACTGAATACCCGCTTCTTTGAAGGACAATCGCTCATCGAAGCGTTGATCAGAGCGACGGCCAGCCCAGCTGGCACGCGCATTAATTCCTTCGATGGCGATCCGTTCTTCCGGGCTGTTGAAAGGGCTGTCGGCAAGTGCGGAGGCCGTCATCAACAGTGTTATTAGGGACGCCTCATACTCCGTGATACCGTTTGGGGCGAATGGATTTAGATCTATGGCGCGCACCTCGAGATACTCAATTCCGCGATTGATGAGGGCTCGAACCGGACGCTCACCTGATTGTTGAATACGCTTGGGTCGAATACTTGAGTAATATTCATTCTCAATTTGAAGAACAGCGACGTTAAGTTGTTTAAATCCGATTTTATCTTTAAGCCCCAAGCCCTCGTAGGTTGGCCATGGGCGATGTACCGCCTCGGAGAGGGTATTGCAGTATGTATCTAGCTGGTTGAAGCAAATATTAATAGATTCCTGTGCCGCCGATTGGTACCCGAGATCGCTCATACGAAGGCTTGTTGCTCCCTCGGCGAGACGCGTTCGACCGGAAATCCGAAACCGGTCGGTGGCTAGTAAACGGAAGCTTTCGTCGACGGAAGGGCTGGATCCGGTCAAGAGCATGATTAACCACTGAATTCGCCTGAAGTTACGAATCGTCCGGAGGTAACCGGTATCGCGAATGGTACGGATGTCAGGCTCACCCGGATGCGCACCCAAGCTTGCTTTCCATCGCCAAAAATCATCGCTAAAGGATAGATTAAAGTGCACTCCCGCGATTGTTTGCATTTGTCGCCCATAGCGAAAGCCAAGTCCGCGCCGGTACACTGTTTTGAGTCGGCCGATGTGCGACTCTCCATAGTAGGCTAGTGGTATGTCAGCATCTGATTCTGGTAAGACGCAAGGCATAGACAGCGGCCAAATTCGCTCATTTTTTAGTACAGAGCTTGCGAACGTTTGCAGTTGCTCGAGTTGGCTAATCGCTGCTTGTGGTGAGCTGTGTGTGCCGGTGACAAATTCTAACAGGGCCTCGGAGTAGTCGGTTGTAATATGTGGATGCGTTAACGCGGATCCCAATGCGTTTGGATGCGGGGTCTGAGCGAGCTCCCCGGTCTTGGCGTTGACCCTTAATCCCTCCTTTTCGACGCCGAATCGCATTCCCGAAAGATGATGGCAAAGTACTTCAAGGTTCGCTGGCTGAAGCACGCGTGAAGGGATAGAGGGTAATTTTAGTTGCATTCGATCTCCAACGTTCTGAGCCACCGTTCTGGATCACTGGTTCGTTGCAGTTCATCAGCAATTAGGCTGATCAGCTTTGATAAATTGGATTGAAAATCACTACAGTCTGGCCAACGGTCCTGAGGATTCCAGGCGGCAGCGGTATTGGATTTTTCGGCAGGTATTGACAGTCCAAGTGAGCCGAGGGGTCGCCAATTAGCACAATGATGCATGCTGTCTATCACCGTGCTTTCCTCTGATTTGGACAGCGGGCTACCTTGGCCTGTTTGTCCACCATGCCAGCCGGCATTCACGAGGAAGCACCGTGTCTCGCATTTCTCCAATAAATTTTCCAAAATATGCGTATAGTCGTTGAGATTCCTCGGCAGTAGTGTGTCCATAAATCCTGGCGTGAAACGAATATCAGTCTCTGGTCGCTGCTCTTCTAGCGGTCCAAGATGATTTCCATAACCCAGCATAAACCAGGCTAAGCATTGCTCATGCGAAATTTTTGCCAGTGGGGGCAGAACACCCAAAGGATCGGTGGTCAGAATAACAAGTCGTGTCGGTCCATCTGTGTGTGCCTCGGAGGTCGCGTCTAGTAGCCCTAGCGGCACGACCAAGTGTGCTGGAGGTATTGTACTCAGATCGTTTTCTGGGTCATCGAGTATTGGGTTACGCTTATTTGTAAGGGTCAGATTTTCGGCAATGGTCCCGAATTGAAGGGCCTTATCGAGGCTAATGGGTAAGTTATGGTTAAGGTGCAGACGGCAACCATCTGCCAGACGGTGCAGGCCATTGTTCGACCATGATAGAGCACGGTCACCAACGAGCTGACCGCAACGCAGTGCCCATGTGCTCTTTTGTGTACCTGCTGGACCCAAGAAAAGTGTAATTTCTTCGTTGTTTTGCGCTGCTGCTCCGTGTAAGGGTAAGGCATCTTTCTCCGGAAGAAGTAAGCCTAGGAGAGTCATAAGTGTTCGTCGCATTTCTCCAGTTGTGAGGACACCGCCCATCAGGATCTGACGTTTGCCGACATGGATTAAAATGACTCCACCACCGTGACTTAAAATCTCGGCATCACCGAAACTGGAAAGTGGAGTCCAAATTAACTTCCACACCGGTTTTTCACGTGGATTAAATTCACTAGGACAGTGACATAAATGGTGACAGCTCAACGCGTGCCATGCATTCATTGTCGTGATCTCAAGGGGTACTGCGATGTCGGAATCGACACCCATATGGGCTCGAACACGGTATCTGGAAAGCTCGGCTACGTCGTCTTTAACGTGCTCCCAGATCGATTTAAATACCCCACTGTCTAATAAATGAAACTGTGCATCAGCACGAATTACATCACTTACTGAAGGCTCATTGACAATAAACCTTTGCACTTCAGTGTTTCGTTTAGGTGAAACCACCAGGGCGCCTTTTGCAGATAGCTGACCCTCATTGAGCACCAGCGCGTGTTCGATCAATTCGGAAACGGTGAGATCGTCGTACCGACTAGACTCATCAGCTTTCATTGTAATGTGTCAGACCCCGGTGGCTGATCAGATAGCAGCCATTCTAAGTCAGCATGGTCATATTGGTATACCTGCCCGCAAAAATGACAGTCAACTTGTAGTGACGGTCGCTCCAAAAACAATTGCTTTACCTCTTTTTCGCCAAGTGCACGAATGGCACGAGCAGAGCGCTCGCGAGAGCATGAGCAGCCAAAATGGATTTCCCATGGATCAAGACCTCGGGGATTGAGCTCATGAAACAATTTATAAATTAAGAGGGGGCCAGCTTCAGAAGAAAGTTCTTTCTTAGTGATCGTATCCGCAAGTGTTGCCAGAGTTTGCCAATTTGAGTCTTCTAAAAATGCTCGGCCGCCCTCCTCTGGGACGCGTTGGATCAACAGACCACCAACACTTTTCTCCCCACTTGATAACCAAAGTTTAGTATCTAGCTGTTCGGAATTTTCAAAGTAGTGATTTATGCATTCTTCAATTGAATCAGATTCTAATGGGACGATGCCCTGATAGCGTTCACCCTGTTTTGGATCGATTGTGACCGCTAAGTAACCTGTTCCCAAAAGCTCTCGGAAGCTCGCGGCTTCAGTAAGACCGTCCCACTGCGCTGTGCTTCGAATCCTGCCCTCAGAGGAGCATTCAGCCACCATCATGGTGACTGGGCCGGATCCCTTAATCTGAACAATTATCTCCCCGTCGAACTTAAGCATATGTGATAGCACGCAGGTGGCGGCAACAAGCTCCTCACATAAAGACTTTAAGATGCTGGGCATGTTTTGATGATCAAGCATCTCATCCTTGGTTTTACCGAGCCTGACTGTTATTAAACGTGCGTCGGGCGCATCATCGCAAAGGTAACGACGAACGGCATTCTGGTCTGCTACCAAATCAGTCATTGGATCTTCCTTTCAGCTTTGTCATTTGACGCCGTTCTTTTTTGTTTGGACGATGGTCTACCGGCTGAAACCCTGCACGAGAATATCTAAAGAGATCACGCTCAGCTTCTCGCCTCTTAATTGATTCAGAGGTTTCTTGGTATAAAAGTTGGGCCTCGACGGCGGGTCTACGATCTTCCCGCACGTCGAGTACGTTTATCACCATGCTTGATCGCCCTCTTGATATTTCGATCTCCAGTCCCGGGACCACCATCTTTGAGGGCTTAGCTTTGACCCCATCAAGATGAATTTTGCCACCATCGATGGCATCACGGGCCAGCCCTCGTGTTTTAAAAAATCGAGCCGCCCAAAGCCACTTATCGAGCCTTACACCACTCATGTTTTCACCATCATTTCGAGCCCCGGAATTAGAACATCAAAATCATCTATCCCTTGCTTCCATTTTGCCCTCGGCGGTTCAGAAAGATTTGGGTGTCTAATTTCAAGAACTTCACGAACGCCTGCACGGTCTGCTGCCTCTAATACTCTTGGCGAATCATCCATGAATACAGCACGGGCTGGATCAATTGCGTACTCATCGAATAGCGCCTTCCAAAAATCAGGGTGTTCTTTTGCGACACCGTACTGATGGCTTGAAACGATCCCGTCAACCATCGCCGCGAGCGGTACTTCATCGAGTTTCAACTGGATAACGTCAGGGTGCGCATTAGTTGCGATTAGCGTGCGTATGGGCAGGGGTTTTAATGCATCGAGAAACTGCTGAGCATATGGCCTGAATCTGATTAGGTGCGTAAGCCGCTTCTTAGCTTCGATAATATCTATGCCAAAAAAAGACGCCCAGTATGTTGTGCAATACCAGACGAGGGTGCCCTCATGTTTTTGCAGTTCTTGGTGAAATCGCTCACGAATCTTATGTTCGGGCTCTCCTGTCAAATTGGAAACAAGGGCATGTACGTTTTTTAGCCAAAACGTCGCATCATAATGAAGGTCTAAGAGTGTCCCATCCATATCTAGTAACACGTCATCAATCGTCTGCCAATCAACGTCAAAGGGCATGGGGTGCCTCAATTGGTAGCTTGAAGAGTTGAATAACAGTTTGATAAATTTTCGCGATGTCATCCAGGCCTGCATAACGACCGCTTGGACCACCATGACCAGCGTTAAGTTCGGTATATAACAAAAAAGGTCCACCAAGACCCAGAGCTTGAAGACGGTGTATCCAGCGGGCTGGCTCCCAATAAGTTACCCGTGGATCCGTTAAACCGGCCGTTGCAAAAATGCATGGATACGGCCTCTTATCAACCATTTGTGTTGGTGAAAAATGACTTAAACGACGTTTTGCGTCTTCAGATTCGATCGGATTCCCCCACTCGGGCCATTCCGGAGGTGTCAGTGGTAGATCTGCGTCAAGCATGGTTTTAAGTACATCGACAAACGGAACGTCTGCTATTACCCCTCTGAACAATTCAGGTCGACGCATGGCCGTTGCACCAACCAGCAGGCCGCCTGCACTACCGCCGTGTATGATGATTCGTCCCGCAGATGTATAACCATCGCGAATGAGTGATTCTGCTGCGCCCACAAAATCATCGAATGATTTGTCTTTGTCAGCCATTCGCCCAGACTTGTACCACTGATATCCCTTTTCCATACCTCCTCGAACATGCGCGGTTACGTGTATGACTCCCCGCGTTAGTAGTATTCTGCGAGTCGCACTGAAGCATGGAGTCAGGCTCATCCCATAGGCTCCGTATCCCGTCAATAATACTGGGCTTTCGTGGTTTGGGACCACGTCTTTATGGTGGACGATGGTCAATGGTACTAGTTGCCCATCTCCTGATACCCCGTAATGTCTTTTGACAATATAATTTGCGGAATCGTGACCGTTTGGCGGTACTGAAATTTTGAGCTGTCTGGATTTGCCAGAGCGAAGATCGATCTCTGTCACTTCCGTCGGTGAGGCAGGTGTGGAAATCCGCATGCGAATTGTTTCACGGTCAAACCCGGGTAACGGATCTAGATGCACGTCGTGGATAGATGTTTGAAGATTGAGCTCTTGCCGAATCCTGAACGTTATAGGGTCCGGCTCAGCAATTAGATAGCGACCACACCCCTCCTCTGAGTACTCGATGATCCAGTGCTTTTTGAGCACCTCGTAGTCGCTGAATACGGACCCTTCGGTAGGTACCCACAATATCGTCCATAAGTCTGGGTTGCTGGGTCTTGAAATATTCGGAGTTGGCGCCCTATAGAGAGCAAAATCCTCATGTTCGTGGTTGCCGCGGATGATCAGATAAGAATTGACCTCCTCTAGTTCATACTCTAGTCCCTCGATCCAATCGGTCACTGGAAGCGGTGTCAAATCAGTGAGTGTCGCATCCAAAAGAAAACTCTGATTTGTCTGGTGATCGTGGATATTGATCGTGATCCATTTCTCAGAGCTTGTTTTACCAAGACCAATGAACCGGCCAGAATGTTCAAGGTTGAAGACTAATTTATCGTCGTTCTGGGCGCTTCCGATTTCATGACACCAAACCGAACTCGGTCGTTGATTCTCGTCGAGACGAGTGTAGAGAATTTTGGTGCTGTCAGAATTCCACTCAAAATCTCCTCGGCAGTCATTGAGGGAATCTTCTAGTTGTTCCTGCGATCCTGATTGAAATATCGTTAGCGTGTACCGTTCAGAGCCCTGCCGGTCTTCAGTCACTGCGAAAAATTGATGATCAGGGGAGTGATCTGCGGCCCCTATATCGTAGTAAGGATGATTTGCTGCCCGCATATCTCCAGAGAGAAGGACCTCAGACTTTTCGGATTGATGTTGCCTCAGAAAATCAGGATGCTCAGCACCTTCAACAAATCGTTGCCAATAGGAAAAAACTCCGTCGCTGATCGGTACTGAGTCGTCGCGGTCCCGGATCGTTGCCTTCAACTCATCAATGATCCATTTTCGTGATTCTGTTCCTCCAAGCCATTCCTCAGTCTTATGGTTTTGTGTTTCGAGGTAGTGTCTGATGTCCTCTGGAAGACGGTCGGGATCTTCGAGAACTTCCTGCCAATTGGAGGCTTTCAGCCAGCTGTTGTCATTCGTTGGGATCTGCATACGCCTAGTGTACGCTAGACGACATACGTTGTGAGGTCTTATGGCAGTCGCTGATTGGTTCCGTATAGTACTTCTATCTTTCGTCTGGGGAGGATCGTTTTTCTTCATCGAGGTGATGCTCGGGGCGATGCCACCTATGACGAGCGTGCTTGGTCGATTAATGGTTGGCCTGATTGGATTGTTAATCCTTTTAAAGATCCTTGGCTATCGCCTAGGAACACTCAGGGAACAGTGGCAGCCCTTTGCGTTCATTGGCCTTATTAACAATGCGATTCCATTCACTTTAATTAGTTTTGGGCAAACTGAAATTACGGGGTCACTAGCCTCAATTATCAATGCGACAACTCCGATCATGACAGCGTTAGTGGCTCACCGACTAACCACAGACGAGCGGTTGTCATTCAATAAAATATTAGGAATTGGCTTCGGGTTCAGTGGTGTCCTCGTGCTATTCGGTCCGGCTGCAATGGAGGGTGGGGCATCTCTGTTGGGAATGACCGCTGGTCTTACCGCGACAATTTGCTATGCCTTTGGCTCAGTGTACTCCAAGCGGTTAAAAGAAAACGCCCCACTTATTAACGCGACCGGCCAGGTACTGTACGGGACTTGTTGGATGATTCCCATGGTCATGATCATTGATCGGCCCTGGACAATACCAATGCCCGGTCTTGCGCCCTGGCTTGCGGTCTTTGCAATCGGCCTTCTATCAACGACACTCGCGTTCTACATCTACTTCCGGGTCCTAAAAACGGCAGGCGCCAATAATGTGGTTTTAGTTACATTTTTAGTACCCGTAAGTGCGTCGGGGCTTGGCATTATCTTTTTGGAAGAGGTCCTTGCCCTGCAACATGTCATTGCTTATCTGTTGATTGTATCCGGGCTTGCGATAATTGACGGAAGGATAGTTGCAAAACTGGGTGAATTAATACTAAAGTCGCAATCGTCGGGTAAAAGTCGTTAGACGGAGTTTTGATGAAAAAAGCACTCGCAATAGTATCGCTTATCTTGTCAGGATGGGTCTCCGCTGAGACTGAAAAAGCCACCTTTGGCGGTGGATGCTTCTGGTGTCTGGAGCCATCCTTTGAATCAATTCACGGGGTAAGTTCAGTTGTCGCAGGCTATACCGGGGGCTCGATTCCGAACCCAACATATGCCCAAGTAACATCAGGGAAAACCGGTCATATTGAGGTAGTGGAGATAACCTACGACCCCCGTATCGTCGATTATCAGACGTTGCTTGATACTTACTGGAGACAGGTAGACCCGACTGATCCGGGTGGCCAGTTCGTCGATCGAGGGCCTCAGTATCGGTCTGTAATTTTTACGCACACCGATGAGCAAATGTCACTTGCACTTGAATCGAGGAGTCGTCTACAAGACGCGATGATTTTTGATGCGCCGATTGTGACAGAAATTTTATCTGCACCAACTTTCTATCTGGCAGAGGATTATCATCAGGATTACTACAAAACTAACGCACTGCAGTACAAATTTTATCGATACCGCTCGGGCCGGGATCAGTTTTTAGAACGCGCTTGGGTAAAACAGGCTGACTTTTTGTTGTTTGACAAGGTTAATCTCAGAAAAAGCGCGTATCGGAAGCCAAGTGTGCTGGAAATCAGATCCCGATTGACACCTTTGCAGTATGAGGTGACACAGGAAGATGGTACTGAACCGCCCTTTCAGAACGCCTTTTGGGATCAAAAAGCTGATGGTATTTATGTCGATGTAGTTTCCGGAGAGCCACTTTTTAGTTCGCTACATAAGTACGACTCAGGTACGGGTTGGCCGTCCTTTTGGGAACCGCTGGAGTCCAGCCACATTGTGGAACGGGCCGACAACAAGCTCTGGATGAAGCGTGTTGAGGTACGCTCCAAGTTTGGTGACTCGCATCTTGGGCATGTGTTTCCTGACGGTCCAAAGCCAACCGGGTTGAGGTACTGCATAAACTCGGCAGCCTTGAGATTTGTCGCGGTAGATGAACTTAAAAAAGCTGGTTACGGAAAATATTTGGAAGATTTTTCAACGGTTCATAATTGAAAAATAGCCAGCCGCCACCAGCTTCGTTGAGAGAATTAGAGGCGCGAAATATGATAATACAAATCGGCTGGCGCGGAGAGACCGTCGACGTAAAGGGAAATCTTCCACCAGTAGGCGAGCAGGCACCTGACTTTGTTCTTACTGCGAACGACCTCACTGAGATAACGTTGAGTGATTTCGGGGGCCGAAATCTTGTGTTGAATATATTTCCGTCTATCGATACCCCGACTTGCGCCAGAAGTACTCGCAGATTTAATGAAGAGTTGGCAAACCTTGAAAATACAGCGGTTCTGTGTGTTAGTGCCGACCTACCATATGCGCAAAAGCGGTTCTGCGGAGCAGAGGGCCTCGATCGAGTGGTCACTGCTTCTTCGTTCAGGTCGTCTTTTTCAGACGACTACGGCGTAACCGTCCTGACAGGAATTCGACGTGGGTTAACCGCGCGGGCCGTGATCGTCATTGATGCGAGCGGGATGGTTAAGCACGTCGATTTAGTGCAAGAGGTGTCAACTGAGCCGGACTACCAAGCGGCGCTATCCATGTTATAGTTATTTGAGCAACGAGGCGATGGTTTTGCGAGTCGCCTCAGTAGCCTCTTCGGCCTCCTGCGTCAACTGCTCATAA
>MDSV01108724.1_pt1 | contig 29767 bp, 24 predicted proteins | sample 810851 | NCBI WGS metagenome assembly MDSV01 (sample SAMN05326640, study PRJNA326480) | marine metagenome | isolation source: seawater | place: Atlantic Ocean: North East | collected 2012 | reverse complement strand
TCCTAGATGACCCTCAAGATGGCCATGGGACAGCAGTAACTGGGGCTGTATTAGATGCCAATCCTGATGCTGTAATATTTTTCGTGGAAGGGTTCAGTGATGCGGCGGTACTCGCGGCGGCCAATCAGCCACTTGTGGACATCATAACAACCAGTTTCGGACCGATAGGCTCCGTTCCAGTTCCCGGAATAGAAGACGCTACCAAGATTGCTGTAGTTCAGAATAAGAAGATTCATGCTGGAGCCGCTGATAATTCGCCCTCACCTGCGGTCCAGGATTCTACCGCTGGACCCCCCTGGAGCATTGGTGTATCGGGATATGCAGAAGAAGGTGACGACCAGAAGGAAACTATGAGTGGCTCATATCCAGATATTGCTGCAGATTGGACTCAGATACTTCCTAATCATGACGATATAGATGGATACCATGAGACTTCGGGAACTTCTTTTGCCACTCCTAGAACTGCAGGCCTCTTATCAAAAATAATATTGACTCTACGAGTCGAATATAACGATACTTCATCTGGTGCTGATCCTCTATTGAGATCTGGTTTCATGATTCAGGGAGATGGATTTAATGCTACTAACGATGACCTAAGAGATGCGCTTAACTTGTCTGCTTGGTATCCCTCTTCATCGACATGGAACCCGTTGTCTGGAACTATGCCAATTTCACCAGTTGCACCATGTACTCAGGTTGGCTGGGGAGTTGTCAATGAAAGCAATGTGGCACCCATAATAGAGCATTTAATGGGAACATCTCAGATGTCAGAGAGGCCTTCGGATGTAGTGATGTGCATGGAAGCTAATCAAGCCATTAGAGAGGCCTACTGGACATGATATATCCGGTAATTTCGTCGTACTGATACTCACCGTCGGTTTCAATAGAGAAGTTCTTTCTGCTACATTTATGAGGAGGGTGACCATAAGGTGGAAGATCGCCTCCCTTCAAGGCTCCAAGGATATTGCAAATATTCTCAAGATCGTGGAAAGTGTGGAAGTTCTAAGTCATCTTTCTGTTAGCAGTGAGGGGGTCCTTCAGTTGGCAGAGGTTAGATTGAGAGAAGGAAAGTCAATCGGGGATCTTTCTGAAATAAGTTGGATTGAGGTCATGGAGATTCTGGAGGAAGAGGAGGGAGTATTGGTGGTAAGTATGCTTTGTAATCACCCCTTTGCCAAATCAGCTATAGAGCTCTCGAATATACAGGTTTACCCACCCTATGGCATAGACTCTACAAGAGGGATGGAGATTAGAATGTCAGGCCTATCAGATTCTGTCAGTAGATTTGTTTCACTTCTCAGGGTTGTTCTCCCCCCTGACAAGATTAGTGTAAATTCAATCAGACACTCAGAAAGAAATGGATGGACCGATAACCTTACTGACAAACAGAAAGAGGTCATTTCCTATGCAATAAGATGTGGATATTTCGATCCAGAATCTAAGATTAAACTAAAGGATATCGCAGATAGCCTCGGAATGGCCAGAAGTACTCTCGGGGAACACATGAAGAGGGCGCAATACGAAATCATGAAGAAAGTGGCTGATGATCTAAATTGATTCTTACCCCGCTGAAACAAAATGCTCAAGGCATTAGCTGGCTTGGTTGACCTCGATGGTCCAGCATAGCCCTCCAATGATTCCCGGCCCAGACAAGGTCAAGTGGCATGCAAGGGTCAATGATCAGGAGGTTAGCTTCCCGATAGAGAGTAACGCCATACTTCTGGATGTCCTCCGAGATCAAGGAGGTAGTTTGGGCACGAAAAGAGGGTGTGATATGGGGACATGTGGATGTTGTAGTGTGATGGTCAATGGGACTCCAAAGCTATCTTGTCTAGTGTTAGCACAAGAGGCAATAGGGAGTGAAATAACTACTGTAGAGGGTCTTTCCTCTGGCCATTATCTTCATCCGATTCAACGGACCTTCGCTGAATGTGGAGGAAGTCAGTGTGGATTTTGTACGCCTGGTTTTCTTGTTGTTTCAGCGGCTCTTCTGAATGAGAACCCTTCTCCTAGTGATCAAGAGATAAAGACTGCAATAGAAGGTAATCTATGCAGATGCACGGGTTATCAGCAAATTGTTGACTCAATCCGAGAAGCTTCGGAGATTCTAAAATCAGGGCGTCACATAGATGATTCTACTTCCTCCAAGAGTGACCCACATCCGGGATTCAAGGAGTGAGAAAATGGGGGAGAAAAAGTCAGATGAGATTGTCGGTTACAGACAACAGCCTGGAAAACTCCCCTTCTCAAAACCAGGATCAGGGGGCAGCAATAGGTTCAGTGAGCCTCGAAATCAGAAACGTATTCCTGAGAGTATGGGAGGGGAGCTTGAACAGCCTTGGGGAGACCATAGACATGATGACCTAGTAAGTGGGACAGTTATTGGTAAGCCTACTGCCTTGATTGACAGTAGCTGGAAGGTTACTGGCCAAGCTAAATATGGAGATGACATAAGACTCCCTGGAGAGGTAATTGGGAGAATTCTGAGAAGTCCGCATCACTATGCTAGGGTGCTTTCTATTGACGTAAGCAAGGCCCTAGAATTACCAGGGGTACTTGGAATATCCACAGGTAGTGATGCTCCGAAAACTTTCGGAGTCCTTCCCGTGACTAAGGACGAGCATGCTATGGCTGTCGACAGAGTTAGACATGTGGGCGACTTAGTTGCATGTGTCGCCGCTATTGACGAGTCAACGGCTAGAGAAGCTTGTCGACTGATAGATGTCGAGTATGAAATTCTGGATTCTATTCATGACATTAAAATGGGCCTAGAGAACTCTGAAAACCCCATACATGACAGAGGAAAGTACCATATTGGAGAATCTAACGTTCAGAAGAGGGTCTTTCAACAATTTGGGAATATAGCTGAGATGAAGTCCAGTGCAGTAGCTAGTCATGATAATGATTGGACATTCAACGGAGTCAATCATGGGTTTACTGAACCGCATGCCGTCGTCGCTCACTGGGACCCATCGGGGAGGCTGACAGTTTACACCCCTCAACAGGTTCCACACTACCTTCATCGGGCACTAGCAGATGTACTAGATGTACCAATGCATCAGATCAATGTCCACAGGACATTCGTAGGAGGAGGTTTTGGAGGAAAGTCCGATCCCTTTCCGCATGAGATGTGTGCCGCCATTCTTGCTAGAAAAACTGGGAAGCCTGTGAGAATCACGTTTGATCGAGAAGAGGTCTTCTGGGTCAATCGAGGCAGGCATCCATCCAAAATTGCCATGTCCCTTCATGCAGATTCACAAGGCAGATTGTGTGGAATTGAAACTGATGCACTAATCGATGGGGGGGCTTTTGCATCATTCGGACACGTCACTACTTACTACAACGGAGTCTTGCATACAGCGCCATACGAAATAGGTGCCTTTCACTACACGGGAGCCAGAGTCTGGACCAATAAACCAGCTAGTGGAGCGATGAGGGGGCATGGTGCAGTCAACTCACGTTGTGCAGTAGAGACTGCCATTGACGATATTTCCGAGAAGCTAGAAGTCGATCCGATAGATTTCAGATTGGCAAACCTGCTCCCGCCCCATAGTGCCACTATCACTGGTTTCAGGGTGACCAGTATTGGAATGAGGGAGTGCCTGGAGAGAGTCAAGAAGGAATCTGGATGGAATGAAAAGTTCAGAAAGATGCCCCTAGGGAAGGGGATTGGAATTGGCTGTGGGTTCTTCATATCAGGAAGCGGCCTGCCCATACACTGGGACCCTAACAAATTCCCACACGCCACAGTACACCTAAAGATAGACATGGATGGAGGGGTGACGATTCACACCGGAGCTGCAGACATAGGCCAGGGCTCTGATACCGTAGTCGCACAATCCGTGGCTGAGGTACTTGGTTTACCTCTTGACATGATAAGAGTTAGAAGTAGAGAGAGCGATACATCTCCTGTGGACCTCGGCTCTTATTCGTCAAGAGTCACTTTCATGAATGCAAATGCGGCTATCTCAGCAGCAATGGAAATCCGAAATGAATTATTAGAAGCGACATCAGAAATAACGGGGGCTTCGATTGAGGGCCTAGTCATTGGTGATCGTAGAATCTTCGACAAGAGGGATCCGGCAATAGGCGTCTCATATCTCGAAGCCCTACACAAGGCACAGGAAGATAAGGGGGCATTAGTTTCTTCTGGTTCATACAGAACCCCCCCCATGGGAAGGGCACACAAGGGCGCAGCTGCTGGCCTTGCACCTGCATATTCATTCTCGGCATACGTTGCAGAAGTAGATGTTGATGTTGAGACTGGTCAGACGAAAGTAGAGAAGGTTTGGGCGGCACATGACTGTGGAAAGGCCCTCAATCCCCTAGCTGTTGAAGGCCAAATTATTGGATCCTGTCACATGGGAATGGGGCAGGTCCTCAGTGAAGAGATGAAGTATGGTAGAACGGGCCATCTTCTCAATCCCGACCTCCTAGATTACAAAATTCCAACTGTTCATGAAATGCCGGAAGTGATACCCATTATTGTGGAGTCTAATGATCCAGAGGGTCCTTTTGGGGCTAAAGAAGCTGGCGAAGGACCTTTACTTCCGATTCTTCCGGCTGTAGTAAATGCGGTATATGACGCAATTGGGGTCAGGGTTAGTGAGCTCCCCATAACACCAGATAGACTATTCAAAGTGATTGAGAAAAAGTGCAGAACAGAAGGCATTAGTGACCCCCTAGATCTGAGTTCCCCGACTCTTAAGCACTCAGATCTTCAAACTGTACTCGAAAGACGAGCAAGGGAGCATGCTGAAAGAGATATTGAAAGGAGGCTTTCTCCGGAGCCCACTCCCTATCACAATGGAGCTCTTTTCGGACTTGATCCTGAAGTCCCAGGGGATGAGCAAGACTCCAGATGGGCCGCTGTGGTCATACCTCCCAGTGACTATTTAGAAAATCCAGGACTGGCCGGTAGTGCTTGGAAGCATGTAGAAAGGCGACATAGGGGCGATGGAACATGAAGATGCCTCCCTTCAATCTACATACCCCAAATACATTAGAGGATGCTATTTCTATGGCCTCGGAATTGAAGACGGCTGGGAAGAGCTTTGATTGGGTTTCAGGAGGGACTGATCTGATACCTAATTACAAATGGCATATTAATACAAAGGGAGATGTAATATCTCTCTCGGGAATTGAAGAATTGTATGAATTGGGGCCCAGAAGAATCGGAGCTATGGTCAGTCTTCAAGAATTAGTGGAGTCAGACAACGTTCACCCGCTGATCAGCAAGGTCGCAAGTAAGGTCGCTAGCGTGATGATAAGACGATCAGCAACCATTGGAGGGAACATATGCCTGGATACAAGGTGCTTCTGGTACAATCAAACTGAACAGTGGAGAGAATCAATAGACTGGTGTCACAAGTGCGATTGCGGAACTGGTTCGGACTGTAGGGTGATTCCAAATCAAAACGATCTCTGTGTAGCCACTTACCAAGCTGATATGGCACCTGTCCTGATGTGTCTTGGTGCGACTATCCACCTCTCATCCCCTGAAGGATCAAGATCTATGCCAATAAATGAGTTCTTCAAACTTGATGGCATGACTAGAAATGTTCTCAATAATGGCGAGATAATAACTCACATAACCTTGCCTGATGACCTATTCGACTGGGAGGGAGACTATCAGAAACTTCGCCAAAGGGAGAGCTGGGATTTCCCCGAGGCAGGAGTAGCAGTAACTTGGAAGATGGGTCCCGATGGCCTGAAAGATTTACGTGTGGCCACTACTGGACTGGAATCAATCCCTGCCCTACACAGTGAAGAGGTGGCAGAGGTATTGGAAAGCTGGAATGGCGAGGAGAGCGTCAAGATTCTCTCGGAGTCAGTAAGAAAATCGGTGAAGCCGGTACTGAACACTTGGTTTCCACCCTCGTACAGGAGGAAGATGGTCAAAGTTCTAACTAGGAGGGCTTGCAGAGGAATATTGGAGGGCAGGGCTTGAGGACTGGTGTTGTTTTCTTTTCATCACTCCTCTTGTTGTGCTTTTTAGCTCCTTTTGGAGCCTCTCAGCAACCAAATCTGCCTGGTTGGGATTTAGGAATAGAGTACCCCCAAGAAGATGAGGATAATCCATTCCAACTAAACGCCGCAGGGACTACTACAATCAGTTTCTTTGTCGCAAATAATGAATTGCTCCCAATAACTGTTGAGTTTTCTTATGAGATACCATTTGAAGGAGAATCTGATGGCCCGGAGTCGGAAACCATTGGGGCTGGCAATAACAAAACATTCTCCCTTGTAGTCATGGGCATTACAGTGAGAGATATCCCTGCAGAAACGACGGAAGAGTTCAGTATCGTAGCCACTCTGGTGGCTAGGGGATCTGTCCCCCAGCCAATTCCTGACTCAAGAGAAGGAACTGGAGAATTGCAGATTCCCACTATTCACTCTCTAGAAGCCATTATGTCGGAACCAGTTGGACCAATGAACTCTGGATCGGAAATGACTCTGACTCTGGAGATACAGAATATGGGGAATGTGGTAGATAGAGTTGGCTCAGTTGGAGTTTCTGATAACTGCCCTTTACTTACCACTGACAATGGACTCGACTCCCTGACCACTAGAGACATAGGAATTGGAGCTAAAGTTCAGGCTAGCCTCATTATCTCTGCATCCCAGAGTCATCCACAAAGGAACTGTGACATAGAGGTCACTGTGACTTCGAATGGAGCGACTAACTCTGGAGGATCGGAAATCGCGAATGACAAGGTGAGAGTTTCAATCGAACCGCCTCCTGCCAACCAAGAGGATCCAGATGATCCAATAGACAATGGTGGCACTATTGATGAGGTAGTCAGTTCGAATTTACCATCTCCGGGAATCCTCCTGAGTATCTGTGTAATTTTCCTAGCTTCCTTAACTGTTAGAAAAAGTGATCACTAGGGCATTTACCGGTTTCTAAGAATCTTGGAAAATCATAGAAATGAGTTAGAATAGGGGAGCAGTATCGAGATTTGATACCCGAACATATAATTGTACAATCGCACTCCGAACAACACCGTAGGTGCTAGCTAGAACCTATGTTAGGATATTGGTTACATGGAGAATAAAGACGGGGGTCGTGAATTCGGCACATACGTCACATGGTCATTGGGCGTAACAACCGCACTACTGCTTATTCTGCCTATGATTTTTGTAGTTGGTAAGGCGACACATTACTCGGCATATTCTAGTGAGGGCGACTATGATGGCTTAGCACAGCTCAAGGACATGAGAGATAGCCTAGAGGGAGACGATGGTTATTCGATTGCGAATACGATGTCTACACCTATGCTAGTTAACGACTGGAAATATCCACACAGAACCATGCTTCTGGTAATAGCTCCAGAGAAGCCAATAGATGAAACTGAGGCTGATTCAATCTATGAATTTGTTACTCAATCCGGGGGCAAGGCGATAGTGGCCGCGGATGGAACGAATGCCAATCGTCTTGCTGCGAAGTTCGGAATCACCTACTTTGACGCTCCACTCCTTGATGAGAATCAATACTATGTCACTGAAACAGATGACGGCACTAGTCAGTACTCATGGGAAAATGTGTGGGGAGTCGCTACGCTTGAGGAAGAGGCTACTGAGTTCGGTAACGATGGCTGTGGTTCTTTCGAAATAGACCAGTATGATGACTCATGCGCACTACCCGTAATGTTCAGGAAGCCTACGGGAATGAAATTCGAGCAGACAGAACGAGACAGGGAAGACCCCGGTCATCGAGAGGTTACAGTAATCTCAAAGGCCTCGCCATCCGCATTCATAGACTTAGTTGGCAATGGAGATTCCAGTGATCACAGGAATCCAGCACCTGGGGATCTCGCACTAATCATCAGAGCTGATTATCCTGGAATCGAGGTTTATGACAAGGTCAGAGCAGGACAGAGTATAGTCGGAGGGAATACTGGTGAAGTAGAGGTTACTGGAAGTATCGTCTTCGTATCTGATCCAGAGGTTTTCTCAAACATGCTTTGGACAGATGAAGTGGCCCAAGGAGAGGGTGTCTCCAGAGTCTGTGAAGTAGTTGGAGCGTACCAAAGTTGCTGGAATGACGCTTTTGAAGATACTGATGGTTCCCAGTGGAATGGTAATGGCGACTATTTCAGACTCCTAATTTACTCTATGATGGAGTTCGATAATCTTGAATTATCCGGAGAGGTGAAAGGTGACTTAGCTAATTTCCAAGTAGTCTTCGACGAAAGTAGGCACGTTACTGGAGTCGTCTCGGCCCCATTTGTTGAGGCCATGAGCACAGTGGTTTTACTGACCTCAAATACATTCCTGAAGTGGTTGGTGGTCCTAAATGTTGGACTCCTTCTCCTAGTTGCAATGATGATCGTACCCGAGAAGGAAAATTGGAGGCACGTTTTCGATCTAACTAGGTTTTCAGAAAGGCCGAACAAACTGAACCCCGGAGAATACAGAAAGAGGGTGCAGCAGGCGTTATTTACTAAAATCAGAGTTCATCATGACCTCACCAGAGACCAAATGGCACTAAAACCGCCTGCTGAAGTTCAATCTATGATTGGCAATCCAAGACTTGTAGAATTGGCATATTCCAAAGAAAGAAAATACTCCCCAAAAGAGCTCAGAGAGCTGATGCAAGCCATCAGACGCTGGGGGGGCGGTAACTGACCGCAAACACAATTGAGAAAAGTAATGATAAACTGGAGATAATAGTATGAACGCAACACCACCAGCAGAAAAACCCCCGGCACCACCAGCAGACGCAGTATCTAAGGGATACGAGGAGAAGGCTGCAAAGGCCAGAGGTTCAAAGAAAGCCAATGAGAAATTAGAGGCAGTTGGAAGGATTGGGGCGGCCATAGGCGCTGAAGTCCAGAAGGTGATTATCGGAAAGGCACACGTGATAGACAATGTCCTGGTGAATATTCTTTCGAATGGTAACCTCCTATTCGAGGATTATCCCGGTCTAGCTAAGACTCTAATGACCAATACATTCGCAGATGCCCTGGGTTGTGATTTCAAGAGGGTACAATTCACCCCTGATCTCCTACCTGCCGACATAACAGGAACTAACATCTACGATGCTAAGAAGGGAGAGTTTACATTCAAACCGGGACCTATTTTCTGTAATCTTCTTCTTTCGGATGAGATAAACAGAGCCCCTCCAAAGACTCAGGCGGCACTTCTAGAAGCGATGCAAGAGAAGCAAGTGACAATTGGTGTTGTGACACATAAGCTTCCTGCTCCCTTCTTGACAATGGCAACACAGAATCCCGTTGAACAGGAAGGTACCTATCCACTTCCAGAAGCTCAACTCGATCGTTTCATGTTCAAGATGAGCGTTGGATACCCAAATAGGGCAGATGAAGACGAAATCCTAGCAAGACGAGTTGCTAGGAAAAAGGATGCAGTCGAAGTCGAGACAATAACGGATCCTTCACGTGTGGTCGCCATGCAAGAGGCCTGCGAAGAAGTGTACGTAGATCCAGCCGTTAGAATGTACATGGTTGAAATTGTAACTAGAACCAGGGAAGATCCTCGTGTCTTAGTCGGATCATCCCCTCGTGGCTCTCAAGCTCTTCTGAAGACCAGTCGAGCCGCTGCCGCAATGAGTGGAAGAGACTTCATTACCCCTGATGACGTAAAGGCAGTAGCTGTCCTAGCAGTCTCCCATAGGCTGATTCTGAAACCGGAGCATCAGATTAAGGGACTAGAGAACGAAGAGGTAGTTACAGATATTCTCCGTCAGGTACCAGTACCTACGGTTTGAGCCTTTGATTTGAATAAGAGAGGAGATTGCCATGGCGTGGAGCAGGAAGTCAGCGATGTTTGCATCTCTGGCTATTGCTCTTTATCTGCTTGGGCTAGTTCTTCGTAATCAACAGCTAGTCACTGTTGCGGTGGTTCTTCTTTCATTCCTGACATGGGCCGCATTCATGTCTAATCATGCTGATGTCTCATCCTCTGGAAGAAGAGCTGATGAAGATACCAATAGTGATGGGGTGCAACTCAATAGCATCGTAGCATTGAGGAAAATTTCCTCTGCTAGAATATTCGAAGATGGAGAGATAGAGATAACATTGAGGCTCCAGAATAAATCTAATCTTGCAAAGATTGTCGAAGTCCGAGACAGGGTACCTGAAGTCATGAGAGTGAAGAAGGGTGCAAATTATGTGTTGATGGAACTGGGCCCCCAGAGGGAGACTACAATTAGTTACACGATTGAAACACCGCTCAGGGGATTCTACACAATCGGACCAGTCTGCATAAGGATCCAAGACGCTTTCGGACTTTTCCACAATGAGAGGGAAATTAATCTGTATGACGATTTCCTAGTTTTCCCCAAGATGGAAGACATCAAAGATGCCCTCATAAAGAGTAGGGTTCCGAAGATATTCACTGGTGCAGTAAATATCAGAAATCCTGGAGAGGGGTCTAATTTCTACAACCTAAGAGAGTATGTCCCAGGAGATCCGATGAAGAAGGTGAACTGGTCTGCCACTGCTAGAAGTGGAGGTAAGATGATGGTAAATGAATATGAGAGGGATGCTGTGAGCGATATTATTCTAATCATAGACAGTAGATCTGTAAGCGAAACTGGGCCCGTCAGCAGGAACTCTTTGGTCTACAGTACTAGAGCGGCTGCCAGTCTATCGCAGTACTTCCTATCAAGAAGAGACTCCGTAGGATTAGTAGTGTATAGCGATGAGATAGTCTCAGTGGACAGGGATACTGGGAAGAAGCAACTTTACGTTCTTCTAACCAAACTTGCAGGTGCTATTGCCAAGGGAAATACACCTCTGAAAGTAGTTACCAATAGAATTATGCCCCACATAAACAGAGGGAGTCCGATTATCATCCTGAGTCCGCTTGAAGATGACTCGACTATTGTCGATGCAGTCAGAGACCTCAGGGCTAGGAACTTCGATGTGACTGTTCTCTCGCCGAGTAGCCTTGAGTTTGAGTTTGATGCCAAGAGGCTCGATAGGACCGGATATGAGGTTCTAAAAACTGAGAGAGACATTCTGATGACTGAACTGCGCGGGCTAGGTGCTTTCGTCATGGATTGGGAACCAGATATGATGCTGAACACAGCCCTAGCTGGTGCAAGGGGATTCTGAGGTTGATCGTATGGCTAAGAAGAATAAAGTCGGAGAGGGAGGAGATACTTCTCACCTATACGAGGGCAAGACTGTTAGATCATCTGCTCCCAGCCGTAAGAAGGCGGCAGGAAAACTGAAGTCGAGCACTGAAATTCCGAAGGACGCCATTCCAGAGATTCATGTTCCTAGTTTCGTAGAGTCTTTCTTCGGTGGTCCTGTTGTGGCCAAGCAGAAATTCCTTCCAGCGGATAGGATGGTTTCTTCCCTGCAGTTTGGAGCTGCGATTTCTTTGCTGATACTGTGCTTCCTGACTCTAGCAATCACCCCTGTTGCTGGTACGGCGTGGTTCGCAGTCTCGAATATGATGGGGCTTGGGTCATTGGGTGGCCTTTTCCATCTCTCATTGATAGTAATAGGATTAATTGGTGGCATCTATGGGATATTTCAGAGGGATAAGAGGGCAATGCTGGTTTCCTATGTCGTACTCATCTTAGTTACGGTAAGATTCGCTGGTAGTACGGTTGAGTTTAGATTTGGATTTCTTCCAGAGGGAGAAATCGCTCAGAAGTTCATTCTGATATTGTATGCAGTTTTCCTAGTTATGTACATCGAGCTTTCGAGTGGCGTTATTAGATTCTCAATGCTAGATACGTCTATCAGAATGAATGAGGTGTATGTAATGGGAGTGAATAAGATTACCAGGAGGTATCACACCTCATTGGCCATAGCTCCGATAGTTGCTGGCCTAGTAGCCCTGACGACCCTTCTTATCAATCTGATAATCCCTGCTATTGTTGATATTTTTGATGGCAGTGCTGATGTTGCTTCCGAGAGGCTAAGGGAATCTGTAGAGTTGACTAGCGTTTACGGTGTCGCTTTGGGGACTGCCATAGTTTTCTTGGTTATCGCAATAATGTTTGGAATTAACCTTCCTCTCAGAATTCAACAAATGCGAGAAAGGAATGCCTAATTGTGGATATATCCGCCCGATATACCCAAATCTGCCATCACTAGCATGGCCACTGATTCTACGACAGGTACCGCCCTCGGACCAAGTACAGGATCATGTCTTCCACCAACCTTCAGAGGGAGTCTCTCATTGGTCGGGAGGTGCAGTGTGAATTGCTTACGAGGTATGCTGCTAGGGGGTTTGAAATGAATCTTGATGGAAATCGGAGCACCTGTTGAACGTCCTCCTAGGGAGCCATCGGCCCTGCCTTCTGAAGAGCCTTCCAAGACTGGTCCATCATCACTTGGAACCCATGCATCATTATGTTCACTGCCCCTCATCTTTGATGACTTGACCCCTTGAGAGAACTCCACAGCCCTTGCACCTGGTATTGCCATCAAAGCCCTGGCAAGCGAAGGCTCAATTCCATCAAACCATGGCTCTCCAACTCCGATTGGGAGGCCATCTATCAGTAGCTCGACAACTGAGCCGATCGTATCCTTATCTTTCCTGATCGATTCCACCTCTTCTGACATTAGTGCCGCTGCATGGGGGTCTCTGCAATTCAATCTCCCCGAATCTGTTGAAGGATCCAAAGGTGTACTTCTATCCAATTCGAAAAGTGGCCTTGAATGAATCATGCCTACACTGTGTAAATGTGCATGGCACGACCATCCCACTGCCCTCAGTAATGACCTTGCTTGACTACCGGCGGCCACCAAGCCAAAAGTGAGCCTTGCTGATTGGGAACCTCCACCCCTCAGATCCGCTGCACCCTCTGACCTTACTGATTCAACCATATCAGCATGCCCTGGTCTCGGATGGTCAGGGAGGAATGAGTAGTCTCGAGACTTGGCATCTGAGTTCATCGTCATCATTAGTATCGGCCATCCCGTTGCCTTCCCATCGTGCACCCCCGACATAATCTCACATTCATCTAACTCCGTTCTTTGAGAAAGTCCCTTTCTCCCAGGCCTCCTTCTTTGCAAATCTCGATACAATTCCTCTGCATCTATTGGGGTTCCGGGAGGAATACCCTGCACCAATGCTCCGACGCACTTTCCATGACTTTCTCCAAATAGAGTGACTTTGAGATTCTCGCCAAGTCCCATTCCCAAATTTATGCCTCCTCTTTTATCTTGTCAGTTGTCACGAATTCGGTTCTGATCACATGTTCGCAGAACTGTCCCAATTGCGAATCAAGAAAATCTTGCTCTGATTCGTAGCAAACTACTGCTATCGAGGGACCCGATCCACTCAGACCTGCCGATAGTGCTCCTGAGGCTATCATGAGGTTGCAAATCCTTAGTGCTTCGAAATCATCAGTAGATGAGGCTACAGCCATGCCATTAGATGAAATTGAGTCTAATATTGAGCCTTTTATTAGTGAAGCGAATGCCCTCTCGAAAATCTGTGAATAACTTGAGAATGATTCCCGATCGATCTTCGCGTCTCTTGGCCCCCTAAGGCCGATGAGTACAGAAAGACCAGGTTCTACATCGCCCTCGAAAAGAATTGATTCTCTCGAAGGATTGGTTGGGTCGATTACTTTCCATCCGTGAGTCATAGCCGCCCAAGTATCATCCATACTACCGGAAATCGTACATCCGGATGCTCTCTGAGCCTCGACTGCCAGATCAACAATCTCAAAATCTGAAAGACCTGTCCAAGATGCCTCATCGAGAGCCCTGATAGCCGCACATGCCAAAGCAGAGCTGGACTTGAGTCCTTGGCCTATAGGGACGTCACTAATCACCTCCCACCCAAAGACTGGCGGTAGAGGAAATCCACTTCTGTACCAAATGGAAGAAACCTCAGTGAGAATCCCATGTTCATCTTCATTATTCTCCATCGGAGAATCGTGGAGGTTTACAAGTGTCTGGAGCTTTACAGGGACTGAGCATCCCTTTCCGGTACCTAATGCATGTAAAATTGATATTGCCCCATTGGCTTGTCCGGAACCTAGGATTGTCATCTTTCGCTGACCTCCCCCTGGACTGGATTACCAATGTGGCGCATGCTCCTATCTGTTAGAACCATGATCTCTTCGTCCACACTAATTTCGGTTACGGGTATCGCAACGCCGGAACTAGTCACCAGACGAACTGTCTCTGCTTGCTGAACTAAGATATGCCCATTGGCATTTTCTGATTCTAGAGAAATTTTCAGAAGTGGCCTTTTCTCGATTTTTAGCCTCCCTATTGTAGCTATCCTAGTGATGCCATCTTTAGAGAAAACCGAAACCCTATCTCCGGAACTAATCTCACTGAGGTATTTGGTTGATCCGTTACCCAACAAAACATAGGAATGGATGGCTCCTGCATTTATCCTGAATGGCCTAGACGGGACATACTGAGACGGAATGGTCTCCCCATGGACTAGACATAAGCAAGAGGAAGTCGAGCCTACCACTATCCCTTCTCCGTCCGAGAGCCTTTCAGTCAGGTCAACACATACTCTCTCCCCCAGTCCTGCCGTAGTAACTGCGGAAACCTTCGCAATGGAGAGCTCTGGATTGTGTTCCTCAATCTTTCTGGTTACTTTCTCAGCAGCAATCGAAATCGCAGATTCCCAGAGGGATGGTGCTTCCGCCTCTGGGGGAATAACAATTGCATCGACGCCATGCTCAAGGGCGAATGACACGCCCTGGATATCTATTTCTTCGGAAATTGCCACTGCAATTCTAGTTCCACTACCTGAGGAAGAAGCAATTATATTCTCTAGGGGGATCATTTTCCAATCGGAACACCTTACCATCACCCAAGGAACCATTCCCACTAGTGAAATTGCCTCATCTTGACCCTTGAAATCATCAAGAGACACAGTAGCTACGTCTGGAGCACTCCCGTTCCATATACGATATTCTGAATTTGGTTGAGCTGGAGAGTCATATTTCTCCGCATCGACCCATATTTCCATTAAATCACCTCATGAGAGGGGTTTTCTGCCCTTGTGGACTACTTCATTGAGTGCTTTGACGTACGATTCTGGATCATCAGAACCGAATATCTGCCGCCCCATGCATACTCCTGCACATCCCACTGACATGGCATCCTGAACTAAGGAAATGACGTGCCGCCTATCGTTACCCAGTGGCCCTCCGGAGATTAGAACAGGAATAGGTGCAGCCTGTACTACCCTAGAAAATGAGTCCGCTGAACCTGTCCAAGGAACCTTTGCTACATTGCATCCCAGCTCCCATGCTAACCTTACGGCATGGGCTGTCCCATTGGTTGGGTCATCTTCATCAACCACCAGATTGGGACCTCTTGGGTACATCATACCCAAAACTGGAACTCCTGCTTCATTGGCTTGTCTAGTTATATCCCCCATTCTTTCTATCATCTGTGGCTCATATAAGTCACCAAGGTTAACTTGGGCAGAAACACCCACAGCTCCTCGTGATAGTGCTTCAGACACTGAAGCCACTATGACCTTGTCCTGAGACCTGTCTCCCCCGTGAACTGTCGAAACTGAGGCATGGCAGACATAGCCGCCCCATTCATTCCGTGCATAGTGGTGACTCACTGGGCCCTTCTGCATGACTAGTGCATCGGCGCCTCCTGCGATAACTGAGTCCACAACCTGATCCATGTTCGTTAGGCCCCTTACTGGGAAACTGGAGGCCCCATGGTCCATTGGGACCCAGACTCCTTTCCCACCAGGGAGAATCTTAGCTAGACTCTGCTCAATGGCATCTGCCATGTATGTTCGTCCAAGCACCATCACTTGAATGATGGCTTAATGCCGTGAGGTCATGAAATAGACTCTTTTGCACTTCACATATTGAAATCGACAATTACAGGTGCGTGATCGGAAACAACTAGACCGCCTTCTCTCATTACTTCTGCAGACTTCATGAGTGCCCTTGCCGCATCGTTCGCTAGAACATAGTCGATCCTCCATCCTCTGTCCCTCTCTCTTGCCTGCCTGAAGTTAGACCACCAAGTGTAAGGTCCCTTTTGCGGCCCAATATGAATTCTCAGAAGATCATGCCATCCTCCCTCTAACATCCTAGAGAACCATTCTCTCTCATGCATCAGGAAGCCGGAGGACCTCTTGTTTCCCTTGGGGTCCCAGATGTCGTCTTCGGTATGGGCGATGTTCAGGTCCCCGCATAGCAGGGCGGGCTCTTCGGAGCCCACGAACATGTTTGCCCATTCCATCAAGTCCTCTATCCATTGATCCTTGTATGCCTGCCTGTTATCTCGGGAGGACCCATTTGGAAGATATATATTGACGCAGTGCATCCCCTTGTGCTTAGTATGCAGAACCCTTCCCTCTGGATCCCTGACCTCATCCAGATCGGTGTCTATTCCCCTTCCGATTTCCTCCGCCCCGACCCTCGAGCATGACATCACGCCCGAGTACCCCTTTCTTTGTGCTGGGTGCCAAATGACTTCGTAGCCCTCTGGCTCAGACCAATCCTTTGGCATCTGCTCCGGAAGGGCCCTTACTTCTTGGAAGAGCATTACATCGGCATCTATCCTTTCTATGAAATCATAGAGGCCCTTTCTGTGGGCCGCTCTGATGCCATTCAGGTTCCAAGTGACTACTCGCATGTCTTACCCTCATTGAGACAGGTCTTTGACTTTCTCGACCAAGTCCATATTCCTTAATCTTAAAATGCCTACGGGGACCATTGCTATAGATAGCAATAATACCACTGAAATGAGCTGGAAAGCGACATTTGGAACTAGAACCACCGGGAAGTAGAATTGCCATGTTGAGAATTCTGCCGCCAGACCTATGGCGCCTCCAAAGGCGAATATAACTCCAAATAGTCCCCCTATAAGGCCAATGATGACACTCTCGAACAGAAGCATTACTGAAAGGCTTCCAGTGGATGCTCCCAAGACTCTCAAAGTAGCTAATTCAAAATCCCTCTCAGTGAGATTCATGACCATAGTATTGAACATCACCGCTAGAGTGAATATGAATCCCAATCCCATTACAGCGCCCAAGACTTGCGTTTGTTGATCGAGTAGCGATCCTATTCCCCTAAGAAGTGAGTCTCTCTCTTGGATTCCACTGGATAATGTGCCGAGCTCCTCATCGATGGAAACCCCCTCTGGCAGTTCTAGGTATACTGACGTAGCGTTGAATCCAATTATTCCTGCTAAATCTGTCTGGAGGAAGAACATAGTTCTCGAAATCTCTCCTCTTACGGAACCTACAATATCTACTTCCAATTCGTTACCAGATATTGATATCAATTGTCTATCTCCCACTTTCCATCCAGTCATTTGTAATGATCCCTCATCCATCATGACCTCTGTTATCTCGGTATTTGGAACAGGTTCTGAACCACTAATAATATCCGTTTTCCTCATTGATTCACCATCTCCGAAACCTCCTAGTCCTACCAATATGAAGTTTCTCTGTAGTTCTGAAGAGTCGATTAGGGTTCCGATAGGGGCCTCGATAATTATCTCATATGAGACGTCTCTATCTATGGCCCATTCTACGACTGTGGATTCCCCCTCAGGTTGAACGAAAACCTGCGCATCCCAAGTTTGCCCCTCTCTCAAACCCCCTACAATAGTATCATTCAGTGCGACGGTCATCATCTGAATCGAGCCCGCCAGCATCAGTGATATTCCAATGGCAAGGAATGTCATCCCGAGTCTCGCTGGCTTCCTGAGACTCGAGCGAACTGAGAGCCCCAGGAGAGTTGGCATCCAGCCTGTTAGTGACTGCAGATAGTTTGATCCAACTCTGATTTCAGAGCCTCCTCCAAGAGCATTCAGGGGATCTATCCTAGTGGCCTTCCATGCAGGATAGACTCCAGAAATGAAAACAATTGACATTGTGATACCCATAGTTGAAAGGTATAGTTCACTGGGTATTTCCCTCTCGATTATCGGTATTCCAACTATTCCCTCATAGAAATCCAGCATTCCATTCATGCCGTATGGTCCGGCTATCGATCCGAGTAGACAGCCGATTCCACCAATTGCCAAAGGAGCTATCAGATATCCCGACATTATTGAATTCCTAGGTAGTCCTAAGGTCCTAAGGATGGCGATCTCACGAGTCTGGCTCTGAACCAGCCTCTGCAAGCTTAGAGCGATTGTTATTGCTGCGATCAGTTGTATTAGAACAGTGAACGGAGCGGCCATTTTCTTGGACCCCTCTAGGTCTAATCTCATGATCTCGACGGCATCGACCTGCCCCCTATCCCTTATTCGGCCATCTAGGCCATTTTCATCCATGGAATTGACGATTGCATCCTTTACTCCGTCTAACTCCTCTCCCTCGTTCAGCTCAGTATCAGAAAGATCGAAGGATGGAGTTCCCGATATATCTAGAATTATGTTATTAGCAGATCCCTGCGACAGGCCTGAAAGCCTCTCCATTCCAGAACTGGATAGGTAGCCGATGACTAACTCGCCTGATTCAGGGGGGAACAGAGATCCTTCTTGAGCCATGTAGATATGCAAGGGATGGTATGCGAATCCAACTATTGTGAAGTTCATGCTTCCATCTCCAACCCCGATGGTTACTACATCTTGTAGATCTAGGGAAAGCGCCTCCCTAACATGCTCGTCAATCACAATCTCATCATCTGCCTCAGCTGGCATCCCTTGAGAGTGCCCCTCGGGGAACCATGTCTTGTCCACCTCGGAGTCGTGGGGTATTCCATGCCATACGGAGTTGATGATTTTCTGACCAGAATCAGTCATGTGGAACATCGCACCATTCATCACAATCCTGCCCTCGCATTGATCCAAGGATTCAGATCCCTCGGGCCATGAAGATTCAATCTCCGAGCAGAGAGATTGAACCTGTTCACCGGACCAAACAGCACTCCTATTGTCAATCCAGATATCCGCTAGATTGCTTCCTGAATCACTGTCCTCATACACTGAGTCATACATAGGCCCTATATTTGCCGAGTATCCTCCAAATGTTATACCTGCAAAAACACCAACGAAAATCATACCGATTACAGCAGACAGTCTGAGTTTGGTCCTCCAAAGACTCCTTGCGAGTCTCTTGTTCAGTAAATTTGAGGGGCCGAACATTCTTCTACCTCAAGAAATGGTTATTTTCTCGCTTTTCTTTGTCTTTTCGTCAGAGACTATTCGGCCACTATCTATCCTGATAACCCTAGTTGCATATCTGACTAGGGATTCGTCATGGGTGACTAGGACACATGTGATGTTCTCCTTCTCACAGGCCTCGACGAGAACTTGCATCACCTTGTCGGAGGTCTCAGTATCTAGATTTCCTGTAAGTTCGTCACCCAGAAGAAGAGTGGGCCTCTTGGCTATGCTTCTGGCTATAGCAACCCTTTGTTGCTGACCTCCACTAATCTCCCCAGGGAACCTGTCTCTTTCAGTGTGTAGTCCGACTAATCGAAGAAGCTCCTCTGCCCTAGATTTATCCTTGTTCCCAGCTAGCTCCTGAATAAGCGATACGTTCTCAATTACTGTTAGATCCTGGAGCAGATTGAAGAATTGGAAGACATATCCGATGTTATCTCTCCTGAACGATGTCATCTGCTCGTTCGCCTTGGCCTCGGGCCTAGAGTGAGTGAAGTACTCCATCGGGGCCAGAAAGATGCTGAGTATCCAATCCATGAGCCTTATGATCAGTGACTCAAGTGAGGCCCGGTTCTTCATATCGGCCCCAATTCTGATCCTCTTCTTTTCCTCTGGGGCCGCCGGAACATACTTGCGGTCGAAAATGTAGGTCCCGGACGTGGGTGAGTCCAATGCGGATAAGCAATTCAGAAGTGTTGTCTTTCCTGAGCCTGATGGCCCCAATAGTAGTACCCTCTCTCCCTCGCTAATCTCGACATTAATCCCATCTAGGGCCTTCACAGTTCCAGCGGGAGTTTCGTAGTATCTCTTCAGATTGGTCATTTTCAGAAGTGTCATGCTAACAAAGTTGCCACTAAGCCAATGGCTATCTATGTAACCTCTATGGCTAACTATATCGCTCAGTCCTTTCTAGTGGCCACTGCCGCACCTAGAAGGGCCATAGCACCAAGAAGGGCTCCGAATCCTGGAACTCCCGGAGCTATCGCATCGGACTCATCAGTGTAGGCATCTGCCCATGTATCCCAGATTGCGGCCGTAAGCCCGTGTGTGTCGTCAATGGATAATGTATCGCCAGCAGAGACCATACCATCCATGTCCACATCATCGAAGATGAATGTAATATCGCCTTCATTGGTGGTTGCGACACCTGATTCCAGAGATGCTGAGGCTATGACAGTACAGTCGCCCATACTATCCGATTCCACTCCCTCGCAGTCGATGAACCTGAGTTCGAAGTCGCTGATTGGAGCTGTGAATGTCATGTTGTCAGCAACAGTTCCAGACCTTGGGCCAGAATCATCATGTGCATCATCTCCGTGATCATCATCATTGTCATCATCATCTGCCATCATCTCATAGTAAAAAGACTCAAATTCATAGTAATCCAGGCTATCGCTAGTATCATTGTCATACATTTCAAACATGTATGAGATATCATCGACTTGATCTTCGGGAATACTATTCACTTCCACGTATTCATCTACTGTGATATGACCATCTCCATCTGCATCAAAGTAGTTGAAGTAATCATCCATACTCAAATCATTGCCACCACCAGGCATCATTCCTACTAGGTTGTCAATGAAGCACTCCAATTCGTTAGTATCGATGAGATCAACGGGATCGTCATAGTCACATAAGTCGATCATGTCTTCGACATCCTCAGTAGTTAGGAATGATTGGTCCGAGTCTAACGGAGCGTCAGAGTTCTCGTTGTTCCAATATGTGACGAACTCATCTTGAGACATGTAGCCGTCTCCATCTGAATCTGTCATGTACATTAAATCCTCTGGAGAAGGCGGTCCATCGTCGTCCCCTTCATCACCTTGGTCGTCGTCAGAGCCGTCATTGTCATACTCGTCAGAGCCATCTCCGCAGTCGTCCCAGCCATCGTTGACATAATCCATGGGAACCTCATCCCCATTATCGCAGACGAACATATCTAGATCGTTATCAGAGTCCCCCTGATCGTGACCGTCATGGTCATCATCATGGCTATCGTCATCATCGTGATCCTCTAGGAACCAGATAGGTATGGACGTTCTTGGCAGAGTCTCGTCAACCTCGATTACTACCGCATCGCCCCACATCACCGTGAATGAGGTAGAGGTGATATTGGTGCCATCATCCATATTCATCTCATAGGACATCAACTCATCTGACTCGTCAAGTACTATGTGCATCTCTGTACTCATTCCACCCTCAGTGAATGACATTGACATTGACTGAGAGCCGTCAGAAGAGTCGAAGCTGAAGCTAGTGTTCGTACCTTCTGGCATCTCAGAGTCATCGCCTTGGCCGTCATCTACAGTTACTGGAAGCCAGTCTAGACCTGCGTCCTCACAGTCCCCTGGAGTCAGGATATCGTCTACTAACTCCCAACTATTTTCATCGAAACATACCATCATGAAGTTGACATCGCAACCATCATCATCGTTATTCTCGCAGTAGTCAGTCGTAAAATTCTGACACTCAATACTGTCTGGCCCGGAATCACATTCTTGTGAATTGCAAGGGTTTTCCATGTTACCATAGTCGAATGGGCAAATGTCATTGATTCCGTCTCCATTAAAGTCAACAAAATCGTGACCATCGTCATTCCCCCCCATATCTAGGTCATCTTCGGAAGGACTGTTCTCGAGCATAATGTGGACCATGTCCATTATTGACCCCTCGGCGTCCCTAGTCTGGACACTGATTGTCTCGGCTTCCTCCATCATCATTCCACTGGAGGTAGAGTGTATATTCACGATCTGACCGACTTGAATGACCTGGTGGTCAATGGCAATCATAGAGGATACAGACAGAACCGTTCTCACCATAGCAGAGTCCGTAGCGAGATCGACCATCACGTGCTCCTCCATCAGGATATCTATCTGGCCACCCATGTCCTCATTGAACTGACTCATGGATGTGATAGTTGAGTACCCGGCCCTAGGCGTCTCGTTGAGCATCTCATCGATTGACATCTGGCCATCCATGGCTCCCATGAACTGCTCCATTGATGCCATGTAGAAGCAGTCCCCGAATGCCTCCAGAGTGGCATTCTCATCATAGTTTCCTGCATTCTCATCCATACACCCAAGCACATCATCAATTAGCTCCTCACTCAAGCATCCTGAGAGTGATGTTGCGATTAGAAGTAGGCTGGCGATTAGAGCATTAACTCTGTTCATGGAATATCGGAATTACCTCGACTTATGAAATATGGGGCGGCATAGTATGTAATAAAGTGAGGCATTATGGTGCAGGGGACAGGATTTGAACCTGCGAAGCACTACGCACTGGGACCTAAACCCAGCCCCTTTGACCACTCGGGTACCCCTGCTTGACCTCACGCGAGCATTCATCAGTCAAGAACTCAACGTATGGGCCGATAAGTATCGAATAGGGTCTTAACCAGTGTTTGAGGCGACGGGGCATGGCAAGGATTGGAGTAATAGGGCTGGGGAACTGGGGAACTGCCCTTGCCAAAGTATGGTGTGAAGATGGGCATAATGTCCTTGGATGGACCATTGAGCAGGAAGTCTACGAGACTATGATGACCGATTCCGTGAATAAGAAGTACCTAGATGGGCACGTAATTCCGGATCTACAAGTCACCATGGAGCTCTCTGATGTGATAGAGACTTGTGAGATACTGGTTCTTTCCCTCCCTAGTGGCGTTATTCTGGATATTGTGGATAGGATAGTAGCTAACTTGAGACCCTCACAGGTACTCCTGGACCTAGCCAAGGGACTGGCTCCAGAGGAAGAGGGGGGATCCGGACTTATATCGGACTCAATCGAGAAAAGACTTGCTGGTGCTGGGAAGTCAAATCCAGTGATTGTTATGACTGGCCCAACTATCGCACCCGAGGTTGCTAGAGGGGTCATTACTACTGCCCTAGTGGCCTGTCACGATGAGAGTGTGGCTGATAGAATATCAAACAAGCTTTCAACCGAGACACTCTTCTTGGTTCCAGCGGATGACCCTAATGGTGCAGAGTTGTGGGGGGCGTACAAGAACTGCGTCGCCCTAGCATGCGGCCTCGTGGATGGCCTGAAGGATTCCATAGGTGGTGACAATCTGAAGGCTGCACTAGTCCTCAGAGGATTCAGCGAGGGCATCTCACTCCTAGGGGCGATGGGGGCATCTCACTCCACTGCATTCGGACCTGCTGGACTTGGCGATCTATATGTCACAGCAACAAGCCCCAGGAGTAGAAATAGGACTCTGGGGGAGAAATTGGGATCTGGTAAAGGTCTTGACCAGGCATTAGAGGAGATGCACATGGTCGCAGAGGGCGTCAGGGCTACGAGAATGTTTCTGATGAGAGCACCCAAGTTGGGTATCGAAACACCGTTCATAAGGGCTCTTGGGGAGCTCTTAGATGGCGACATTGAAGCAGATGAGGCCGTAAAAAGAATGGTTGAATACTGATAGAATGAGAATAGGTTGATTTGTCCCATCCCCTACCAGTGCCGATTGCCTTGTCTACAGAGGGACTAACAGATTTCGAGAGTCGGCTTATCAGATGGATTTCATCGTCTGATTTTGTCGAAGTACCATGGTCGACCAAGAGGGCAGCTGAAGCGTTCAAGGTTGAGGAGGAGGAGGTTTACCAAGCTCTGGCCTCACTCACGGTAAAGGTACCGGAGAATATCCAGATTTTCTACGAGGATGGTGCAATCAGGATTGTTGCTGATTCCTAATATTATCGCAAACCACGATTAAAGACGTTTCACAACTACAACCCGTCGGAGAAATCATCCGTCGCATCAGCACTCCGAACGATTCCAAGGAAAACTTCGGACCATGAGGGTCTTCTAAGGTCGTCTTCCTCGTTGAAGAAAGACCTTGCATATATCGAAAAGAAGTCAATAATTAGAACCACCATGAAGATTATCAGAAGATACGCTACGACCTTGTCGTACTGTAGGAACCTCAGGTACAAGTCGATGTAATACCCAATTCCTCCTGCTCCTACGATGCCAATGATTGTTCCAGATCTGAAGTTATACTCAAACATGAATATTGCATGAGATATCAAATCATTTGCAGACTCTGGAATGACTACATTTAGCGCAGTCTCTATCTTTGTCAGACCCATGGCATCAGCAGCTTCCAAAGGGGTCTTCGTAAGTCCCTCTATTGCCTCATACTGTAGCTTGCCCAGATATCCAACCGTGTAAACTGTCATCGCTAAGGTTCCCGATAGGGGCCCCAGCCCAATTAGTATCACGAAGAATATAGCCCAAATCAGGCTAGGAAGGCTCCTAAATGCAGAGAGGATGAATCTGGAAGAGTATGAGAGCCACTTAGGACTGAGGTTCCTTGCCGCAGAAAGGGATAAGGGCAGAGATAGAGCCATTCCGAACACTGTTGAAACAAATGCTATCTTGATTGTCTCAATGACTCCTATCCAAGCTGTGGAACAGGTGAACTCGAAAGGAGCTCTTGCAGTACATACTGGATATACTTGTGGCTCCAAGACACTCCAATCGGGCGGCCATAGGGACTGATGGAAGAAATCGATAAGATTGGTGACTCCGCCTGTGAGTCTGCCCCAATCATTTACCATACCGTTCAGTACGAGGAAGGCTAGCATGAGCATGAATGAGAACGATGTCGCTAGAATTTTGCCATCGATTGCAGTCCTCATACGTTCACCTCCATAGCTTTGGTTCCTTTGATGAATGGATTTACCCTTCCATCATCAATGACTAGTAGTTTATCTGCCATCATCTTAGCCCTAGATATGTCATGCTCGACGACAATTAATGCAGCGTTGCTTTCCCTCACATAATTCGTAACAGCATCCAGCACAGATGCCAGTGTCTCTTCATCCAACTCACTTAGGAACTCGTCAGCGAGAATCAACTTGGGCCTCTGGGCTAGAGTACGTGCTGTGGCGACTCTTCTTTGTTGGCCGCCAGACAATCTCCTGATTGGTTCTGTAGACTTCTCACTGAGTCCCATGATCTCGATAGCTTCTTTGGATCTTACCTGCCTCTCCTTCCTTGACTTAACTCCAGCTCTTGCACCCAATTCCACGTTATGCCTGACACTAGCGTGCCTGACTAAACCTAATTTCTGAGGAATATACCCCAGATTCCCCCTAGGTGGACTCTCAGGTAATATGCACCCGCATACCTCCAGAACCCCTGAGATTGGACTTACGAGCCCTGCTATAGTTCTTAGCAAGGTAGATTTTCCTATCCCAGATGGTCCAGCGATAACCACAATCTCTCCCGGAAAAACTTCGAGATTGGGGATATTAACTAGTGATAATGAGGAGTCATAGCCTATCGATACATCCCTAAGTACCAACAATGGCTTGTTCAAACCTGACTCTGACTGCACATCTATCGCCCCAGTACAGATTTAGGCGCTCCTAAACCCATATATGGTATTGGTGGAGCTAAGATTTGGAGCGAATTCCTCATTCGCCACTAAGCAGCGATTCTTCTAGAGCTGAGAAAGCCCCTGGCACTAAGAGCAAATTATCTGAAAATTGCCCTAGGTGTCCTTGGGAAGTGACTCTGACAATGCCTAAACCATTTAGGATATTCTTCAAAATTTGATCGCCACAACCCTCCTTTGGAATTTCATGGAAGACCTTGTGGACGGAGATATCATAGCAACCAGTATACGTCCCCATTCCAGGACGAGTATAGTTTTCCAGATACATGTCATAATTCATGTCAATTAGAGCATTGAGAATTGATGTTCTACTTCTAGTATCCAATATTGAAGGATTGTACATGACTGAAGTAGTGGGTATCGACCCTATTTCTCCTAAGGAAGTATAGTTATTCGCCCCTAAGCACCAATCCCCATCCCCCTCCGATGAGTCCTTACACTCCTCATTGATGAAATTCTCACTAACGAAAGCGATTTTTCCGAAGTCTTCAGAGATGCACCTTATTGCCCCTGATTCGCCATAGTATGATGAGTTGACAGAGGGGATAGAAGAAATATTACTGAAGTGGGACCTTACTAGATCTTCCAAGCTTTTAGATTCGGAATCTTCAGATAGCACTAGATGACCATTTCCTACCATATATGAAAGTGGTGCAATTAAGCTACTATAGGGATCGACCCCTGTATGACATGAAACCATTCCAGCAGCCAGATGGAGAGGATCTGTTGACTCATCACCATCTACAGCATATGAGGCCAATTCACTGTCTGAAAGAGCCCATCCCGATAATATCGAAGATGTAGTTTCGTCATTGTTCTGTATGGCGGCTAATATCCCCAGACCGTGAATCTTCCAGCCAATTACCGATGTTGAGTGATCTACAAATGCTATGTGGGCATCACCAGATTGCAAAGAGCTTATCTTTTCAGACTCTGAACTTACTTGAAGAATTGAAACATTAACTCCCAACTCGTTACTGAGAAAGTCTGCCAGTAGCGAAGGGTCTTGATTTGTACCATTGGTAGAATCTGTGATTTGGAATGCTATCCTTAGTTCATCGAGGGAGATGGTGATATCCCCTCCTTCTGCATCATCTACATAGTAGGCAGAAATACCGGGAATACTGGACACAAAGGATGAGTATATGCCTAGATGGTCATCAGAGTTTGTCTCAATCACTCCCCTAGTGCCGAACGTGTTGAATAGCATATCAGAGGAATCTTGGTCGTCTCCGAGGGACTTTAACAGATTAGTGACATTATTGATACTGTCATTATCTAGATACTCCGGATTGTAGACGAAGACATCACTTGGAGCCTTTGCAAACGAGGGCAATGGAACATACCTGCTATTCTCGAGACACCAATCTTCCCTCTGGCTCGTTTCTTCCTCTGGACAATGATCGGTAATCGTATTGTCCTTGACAAATGCAATCTCTCCCTCTCCCTCGGAGAGGCACTTCAGTGCCCCTGAAAGACCATAGTAAGGAGTTCCTGGATCGGGGATTGAAGAGTCCTCGCTAAAGAATCCATGAATGGTATCCCTAAGAGACTCAATATCATTTGGGTCACCGATCACGTTAGCGTATCCTAGGCCAAGTAAGAAGCCCATTGGAAGCATCATACCGACTGATTCCAACCAACCTGTATGGCAAGATACTTTGCCCTCCATCAGAGAAAATGGGTTGGTTAGCGGGTCTGAATCCAAATGAGCGATTGCCATGTCACTATCCTCCAATACCCATGCGTGAGCATTGTAGTAAGGCCTCCCGTCAGACTTCTGATCAGCGGCTAGTGCCTCTATGCCATATTGGTTCCAACCAATCCATGCATTGCCGCTATCCATGTAGGCAATATCGACATTACCGAACCTCAGTGCCTCCAGCATAGCTACCTTCGAGTCTACTGTATATATCGAAACGTCAAAATTTGTATTCTTCGAGATGTAGTCTGCTAGAATCATTGGATTAGTTCCAGAATCTAGCATTTCCGGCGATACTTCGTATGCGATTACAAGAGTGGTCCGTTCGTCTGAACTATTGTCATCAGTACTTCCCATGCAACCCGAGAGAGTACTTGAAAACAGTAGCAGGCACGTAACCGATACGAGTATTTTTAGCCCATTAGTATTATCATGAGCGATATCACATGAAGACATAAATATTCCACGAGAGCGTAGTATATGGAGTCTCGTCATATCAATTCTGTTTATCGAACTAGTATTTGTCAGAATGATTATCTGGCTTTGACTTTGGAGTTGACGGGGGGCACTCGAATGTGGATTCGAATTGATGATTGGGTGTGTTTGACGCTGTTCGCGCCCCCCGCCAACAAAAAGTTGTGTCATCTACTTATCGTAGAGCCTTGGTTAATTGTTCCAGCTCAGTTGTTCACTGAAGTGTTCCAATGTCGTCTGCTGTGATCCCGAAGTGATCCCATGCAGGCTGTAGCCATGCCCTGATGTCAGCCTCGTAGTCTGCGGAGGAATCTCCATCATTGGATAGGTCAAACATTGCTACGATCATATCGGAGTAGTAGTTTGCGTACCATCCGAAAGCCTCGCACTCCTCTTGCGACATTCCCTCATGCTGAGCGTGTGTCACAGAGTTGTAGCAGCCGGTGAACTCCTCTCCGTCTGGATCGTTAGCAGATGTGTAGTTCTCCAAGTACATGTAAGCCTCGCAAGATGCCTGTGAGCTATCTGATGAGACTGTATGGGAGACCATGTTGTAGCAGATCGACGTGTACTCGGCAACGTATGCCTCAATGACCCTGAAGAAGGCATGGCCCTCTGCTTGGTGCTTGTCATAGTCTGCGGTTTCTCCAGCGGCTAGGTCGTCTGTCATCTTCGATGCGTACCTTACGGAAGCCTGGGAGTAGACAATTACGATATTCTTGAGAATCTCGTCCCGTGCATCGACTAGACCCTGCATGTCCTCGTTCTGCATGGCGGTTAGTCCATCATTCATTGCTGCTAGTGTCGCGACGTTAGTGGTCGCTGTGCCATCAGCATTAGCGGTTCCGAAGTTGCCTGCCCTCTTATCGGCGGTTGCATACGGCCCGCATCCATCGTAGTCTGCGTCTGCGTCATCTGGTCCGTGATAGAATGCCCATCCCTCGTCCCATGCATGCTGAGCGTCGTCTGGACCCCAGTTACCAGCCTCTGCCTTGCCTATGGCGGCATTGAGCTCATGAATCGCGTAGGCGGTCATGACACCGTTCTGGATCCCCTTCTCTGTGGCTTGGTCCCTGACTGTGTCAGACTCGCCTGCGAATGGTCCGGTCCCCTCAACGGCAGCGGAAACGAAGTCGTTCCATGAGCCATCGGCACCGTAGTAACCGTCGTATGCGTGGTTCTTGCCAGAAGCATCCGCGAAGCCCATTAGGGTCCTGTAGGATCCGTCGGACTTCTCTGCATGCTCTCCGTTCTCATAGATGTCCATGACACCGTCCCAGTCGTATGCCCCGGATAGGTCCTTGATATCACAGACATCTCCCATCAGCATGCGGTGGTTATCGACGTTGGAGGCGTAATCGTAGCCTCCATCCGAGTCATCTAGGTCAACCGCTTCATCTCCACCAGTGCACCCAGCTAGGGCACTTAGCAGAAACATCATTGTCATCATTATGCTTGTTATTTTCAGGTTCATGTTAATCTCCTTGACCGACCCGAAATGGGTAGAGTATATGTAATTTAGGCTGCCCTAAACTTTAATTTGATACGATAGAGTCATGGCTGATGGCCTTGCATGATACATCTATGAGAGGCCTGACATCATCTCCACTGATCGTCTTTCTAATTGTATTATCAATCGCTTCTGTACCATTCAGCGATATTAATCAGTCTCCAGATCTCGTTGACGAGTCGATCAAGATGGAGCAGATTGGAGGCGGAGGAGGTAGTCTTGAGGAGCAATGTGGATCAATAACATTCGAGAATATGTTTGAATATTCCCGGGCCACCTTTGATATTATCATTAACGACGATTGGGAAACTGCAGATGTTCAAGCAGTGGCCTGGGTTAACAATACCCTAGCTGATGAATTGAGAGTGACTATGGATGAGTTCATGGAATTACTAGATCCCAACAAAGGGGGCGATGGATGGTTCTCTACAGATGAGCGAGAGTTCTTCAGAGCCTTGGCTAGTGAGTGTATCGAGCATACCCTCACTAGAATTGGGTTCAGAGATGGGCCGGCACACAGAGGTGGCCTTGGCACCGACTGGAAGAATACTAGCTGGGAAGAGGATGGTGTAGTCATCGAGGAGTGGAATATAGTTCCGCCTCTCCACTCC
>MDSV01035171.1_pt1 | contig 29788 bp, 23 predicted proteins | sample 810851 | NCBI WGS metagenome assembly MDSV01 (sample SAMN05326640, study PRJNA326480) | marine metagenome | isolation source: seawater | place: Atlantic Ocean: North East | collected 2012 | reverse complement strand
GCTCAAGTGGGAAAAGCAAATGCAGGACATCGCGTCCAAAATGAAACAGGATTGCTCAGGCCTAAATCGTTTAATTTGCCAAGTAAAGTCGTTTATCTGGGAGATGTTGCAACACATATTTTAGCACATCTTGAACACCCAGAGACTCCGCTCTTTACTCAACCGCCGAAGTTCAATGAGCAGAAATGGGCTTTTGAGACGCGAAGTGGAGGATTGGAAGTTCGTATCTCTTCAGAACCGTATTGGGGGCTGGGTTTGTTTAATTCTGGCTACATCAACACTATCCAACTCTATGGCTCATCAAAGTCCTGTTCTCGGCTACTGTATGATTTAGTCGCCTCTCTTCCACGGCGCCCATGGGAAATGGCTCATACAAATGCTGCTGGCCGATTTTTCGCAAAAAAGTCCGATGTCGTTACAAGCAAATCAAATGAATTGGAGTGGAAAAAGGCTCTTGAGATGGCCGATGCGGTCTTCCAAGAGCAACTTTTCGCCTTAGAGGAACAAGGTAGGAAAGTCGAAGAAAGAATCAAATTAAGTGAAAATTCAGAAAATTGGTCGCAGGAACAAGCTGCACTGTCTATTGATGATGCATTGTATGATCTTGGTGTTGCTCGTGGAGCACTCGCCGATGGAAATGCACCAGGATTTGAACGCGCAATGGCTCGTGCTGAGGCTTCGTTTATCCTAGCCGACCCTGACCAAGCAGAAACACAAAATCGAACAGTTGAGAACAACAACCCGCAAGGCCACGTTTTGTCTTACGACGTTGAAGAAGAGGACGTTGCCTTCGTGGATTTGACACAAAACGGAGAAGAGGAATAGATTGTATCGCCGCGTCGCGTTGATAAAGGGGTGGCAACTCGCAGTGGTTGTTCCACATGGCTTCGAAGAAGAAATCCGACGGTAGCGGTATTCAACAGGCTGCAGGTCTTATTCGATATTTCGACGAAGAATCAGAAGATGCTTGGAAGATCACACCTTTCCAAGTTTATGCTGCCTGTATCGGCGTTGGAACATTTTTCTACCTCGTAAACCAAGGCGTTATTTCTTGGATAATGGACTTGTTTTGAGCCCACATTAAATTGGTTGTATCATTACAATCCTGTTTTCTTTCTGTGCCATACACTGAGCCACTTGCATAGCAGTTCTCATGTCGGTAGTTCCACCTATCACTTTTTGATTGCCCTCTTCATGAAGAATGAGTTTATGTGTCAGATTGTACAACACGCCGTTTTCAATCCGTTCAAAGACCCAATGTTCGTTTTCTATTCGAACCATTGCAGGAACCTCAACCATGGGCCCCATTTCAGAACCGGTGAGTTGTGTTCGAGTTTTCAAACCTTGAAGGTCTCGTACTGGACTCCAATTTCGGCGGCGCACCGGTGCATGTATTCTCCTGTTTTTTGCTACGCCTTCTCTAAATGCTCTGCTCATGAGGGTCCCATCCCTTGAAGTCGCTCGACTTCAGGCTGAAGCGAACTTGTTCCGCTAATAAGAAGCGCGACACATTGGACGCCCAATTTGCGGTTTTGACAGGCTGCATTGGTGACTCACGATGAACTGAATAATACAGGAATCTAATGCATCGGTGACTTCATGAGATATCGTTGACTGGCCAAAGCGGAGACGGTAAGATGAGTGAAGTTCCAGAAGGCCAATTTTACACAAAAGAACACGAATGGATTCGAGTGGAAGGGGATGAGGTCATCATCGGAATTACAGACCACGCTCAAAATGCATTAACGGATATTGTTTACATCGAACTTCCAGACGGTGGAGAAACCCTTGGAGATATGGACGAGTTTGCAATTGTAGAATCTGTAAAATCTGCATCACCTATTTTTGCACCATTGGCTGGAGAAATTACTGCAGTTAATGAATCGCTTGAAGATGAACCTGAATTGATGAACAGCGACCCCTATGGAGCCGGTTGGATTATTCGAATGAAACTTGAAAATCCAGATGCGCTGTCCACTCTCATGAGTGCTGCTGATTACAAAGCAGAAATTGGCGAGTGAACGGTGTGACTGAGAACATTTGGAGCCTCTATGTCGACGGTTCCTGTCTCGGAAATCAAAATGTTGACGCCGAAACCCCTGCCGCATGGGCCGTTGTAATTGTTGTCGGAGATAACGGCCTTGGAAGAGGTTCTGGTGAACTTCATGAAGAATTTGCAGACCATGTCATTACCGATGAATTGCAAGATGATTACATCGGTGCTCAAATCGGTTCAAACAATACTGCCGAACTATCTGGGTTCGCCGCTGCTCTGCGCTGGTTACTCATTGAAGGCGGTGATGAGCCGGCAATTATTCGGGCTGATTCACAGTACGCAGGCAATCTTGCATGCGGTGCATGGAAAGCCAAAGCGAATCGAGAACTCGTGGCTCATGTTCAATCTCTCTGGGATACAGTGAGCGAACTACGGCCTCTTTCTTGGGAACATGTTCGAGCTCATCGAGGGCACCGATGGAATGAGCGAGCAGACCATCTGGCACTGCGTAAAGCTCAGAATGAGAGTCCTATACCGCTTACGTTTTGGAAACCTGGCCAACGTTAGAGTTCATCTAATCTTGCTCGAAGCCATGCTTCCATTGCAGGTGCTGTATCGCTACGACGCAACGCGTGGTCAACTTGAGCCTGCAACCATGGCAATGGTTTTCCAGAATCATACCACTGGTAACCTTTCAATTCAACTCCAAGCAAACCATCATTGTTCATCCAGTGTTGTTGCAACACAATTGATTGGAGTTCACCGTGGGATTCAACATCGTATTTCTGCAACAACGATTTGGCATCTGGTGTAAACAAGTATCGGCCACACATCACAAGATTTGACGGTGCATCCTCAACATTTGGTTTTTCACAGATTTCTTGAATCCGTTCACCTTCTAGGCGCACGACACCGTAATTGGATACTTCATGTGGCGAGATAGCCAGTAAGCCTGCACAAGGCAAACCATTTTTTTCAAAATTCTCAACGAGTTTCTTACTCGCATTTGAAGGAATGAATTGGTTCGTTGGCGTATGCGAATCAAGAAGTATATTGTCGCCGAGCAAAACCAAGAAAGGGCCCGAAACATCGTCCAAAGCTGTTTCAATTGCGTTTCCAAGCCCAAGCGGTTCATGCTGAATATGCACCTTGACTTTGATATCTGAAAAAGGTGAGAGAAGTGTTTGATCAAGGTCTGGACGACGACCGTGAAGCCAAGAGTGGTCGCCGAGTAAAGCAGACAGGTCCTTACGTGGAGAGGAGATGATATGCAGACGTTGCACGCCTGCAGCGACTGCTTCACGAGCCAAATGAATCAGAGCAGGAACGTCGACAAGAGGAAGTGCTTCCTTTGGGACCGAGGCGCTTGTTGGCAACATTCGTGTACCAAGTCCGCCAGCAACAAGCAAAGCATCACGAACTGCCGCCATAGCACCCGCTGTATGGCGTAGGCTTTCAAGCGTAGCCCTTCTGCATTGGTCTATGGGCAGAACTGTCGAGTGGCGATGGTTTGCTGTCATCGGCACTCTGTTGGTCGCTCAATCCTTTGTTGACCTCACACCCGAAGGTCCATGGAATTCAAGGTCTTTTTCCAGAGGTATGGTCGGTTTAGCCGGCTTATCTTGCTTGTATATCGGATGGTTTCGATGGGCCTTTGAACGAAAAGGAATCGCGCCAACTATCGACTTGTGGGAAACTCCAGAACAGACATGGAAAACCGTTTTCGCCGTAGGGTTGGTGTTTCTATTCTCTGTTAAATTCCTCACCGTATTCGGCCTAAACCAGTATGTTCCAGAGCCAACCGGAATGATTCTCACACTCTTAGGACTGATGACTGTTCTCAATGCAGTCTATGTTGGTCTACTCACCGTAGGCCCACTTGCTCAGACAAGCGAAGAAGAATAACTAATCATCAATAAATCCGAGCTGCTGATCTAGAATTTCGTATGCTTCCTCGACTGGTGGCAATTCTCCAGAATCGTCCATGTCACTGTGAAGAGGCGGAGGAGATTGTGGAGCCTGAGGTTGTGGCCCATCTCCAGCCAACCATGCTTTCCATAGTTGACTGCGTTCAGGGCGGCGGAGTGTGAGGGGGTCCCACAAGCCTTCCAAATCACACCCTAGTTTTTTGAAATCTTCAAGGCGACCAGCAAAATGTTTTGGAGAAACCTCCTCCATTCTCATCAACAATTCTCTCATCCGAGTGCGTACAACCTCATCACCGTCTTGCCAAAGAATTGGGAGCAGATTACGCTCATCATCAGGATATTGCTCAATATAGTCTCGCAAAAAAGGCACAAGATTCCGACGAACAAGGGCGAGGGTGTGTTGCGACAGTTCGACCATGGTGTCTGCCCAAAGTTTTGAATCGAGGAACCGTAAATCTCCAACCGTGGAACTGGCAGCAGCCAGAACACCTTCGTCTTCATCTTGAAGCATCTCTTCGAGAAAAGGAACAGCGTCCCACTCAAGACGACGGAACATTCGAGTAAGTACATCTGCCATCCCTCTACGAATGAGAATTTCTTTTCGGTTGTGTAGGCGTTGAGCAAGTTCAAGACCGACTTGGCGGTCAAATTCAATTGTTTTTGCAAGACAAAGAATCACTCTTGCAGCAATCTCAACTTCTGTATCTGATGCCCTGCGTAACAATAATGATTGCAAATCGAGAGGAGAAACCAAGTTTGGCCTATGCAGTAAAAGGCGCACCCATTCCATCAACAAGAGACGGCGATCTGCTGAATCATTTTCTAATCTTTCAATCAACCATCGAGCAGCCTCAACTCCAGCATCATGGGCCACAACTCCCGTGTTTCGTGGAATCACAGCATGTGGATTCCACCCGAGTTGATGTGGCCCAACATCGGGTTGAGTGTGCCAAGTTCCTGGGCGCTCTGCCAAAGCAATTGACTCCAACAAGTGATACCCTTGGTGAATAGGTTGACCGTTTGGAACTGTCGAGAGGCCATTGATGAGGGCGATAGAAAGCCACCAGCGGTCTGTATTTGGGGCAGCCTGATCAAAGGCTTGAGAAAGCCAGTCGGTAGCAACTGCAAACAACAAACGTTCAGCAACCTTGTCAACCCGTCGATGAAGCCATTTTTGATGAACTTCAAACGGGTCATCACTCAAATTCATTCGATGAGGAACAATAAGGTCAACGACATTGTTGAGATTCGATTCAAACATAGCGCGGTCCATCTGGAGGATGCCGAGAGCTTGTTCAATGACCTGCGCTGGAGATGTTGGTTGTATGGGAGGGAAATCCGGGTCGGTGATTGGAGGTTGAGGCAAGGGCCATGCAGAAGTCCCTCGCTCCATGGCTTCAACTAGGCCTGTTGCAACCGCCTCAAAGACACGGTCTGACAACTTCGAACGCTCTCTACCCATAGCGAAACCTCAAGGAATCCAAGGGCTCAATCAAATATCAAGTTCAATATTGAGGTTTTGAATAAGTTCCTTGTAGCGATTTCGAATTGTCACTTCCGTGACACCGGCTACTTCTGCAACTTCGCGTTGTGTTCTGCGCTTTCCGCACAAAACCGATGCGATATAGATGATAGAAGCTGCAATCCCGGTAGGGCCTCGGCCGCTGGTCAACTCTTTTTCTTGAGCCGCCTTAATCAGTTCGTATGCCTTTGCTTCAACTTCAGCGTCAAGACCTAAGCCGGAACAGAATCGAGAGATGTAATCTTCAGGACCTGTCGGCATAATCTTCATCTTCAATTCTCGAACCATGAATCGATAAGTTCTACCGATTTCTTTGCGACCTGTTCTTGAGGCTTGTCCAATCTCATCGAGTGTACGAGGTACACCACACTGTCGGCAAGCAGCATAAAGCGAAGCAGCAGCGACTCCTTCGATAGAACGACCTCGTATCAAACGCTTGTCCACTGCTTTCTTGTAATTTACCGCAGCTGCCTCTCGGACAGACTTTGGCAATTCGAGTCGACTGGCCATTCGGTCAAGTTCTGCTAGAGCCATTGCCAAATTTCTTTCAGTTGCATTCGAAACTCGACTTCTTTTCTGCCACTTTCGCATGCGATAAAACTGGGAACGATAACGTGAATTAATGGTTTTTCCAGAGTAATCTTTGTTCTGCCAATCAATATCGGTTGACAGACCCTTGTCGTGCAACATGACGGTCATTGGCGCACCAGTACGTGCTCGCTGGTCACCTTGTTCAGGCGAAAACACACGCCATTCAGCACCTTGGTCAATGACATTGTCTTCAAGGACCAAGCCACAGTCTTCACAAATGACTTCTCCACGTGTCTCGTCACGGGTTAGATTTCGACTTCCACAGTCGCTGCACTTTACGATATCTTCTACTTGTTGTTCATCCATTCCAATTCCTCATTTGCCCCCACTGCAAGCCTCAATGCTCAACAATTAGGGGAACCTTATTATACTCCGATAAGTAACTATATTTAAACATAAGCGGCAATCAACTTAAACTTGTATGTGCTAAAAATAGAGTTTTTTGAGGTATTTCATCTCGAGTCCATCAAAATTTTTTCCCGAACCGGTTATGAACACTGAGCACTTGAAACGGTTTGGTGAGGGGACATGCGAGAACACTGGCCGCCAGCAAAAATCGCTCTGAACCCTAAAAAAAGAGTACTTTTCCTAACGAAAGACCTTGAACTCATCAAGAAACAACTGTACGAGGGATTGAATCTAAGGATGGAGGACCTTTCGGTCGACGAATTACTCGACGACATCAATACGGACGTGATGACTCCTGCATGGGTTTGCTTTGACCACGACCCAGAAGAGATTTCAAAGAATGCGTATGCGGGATTAATGCATAACGGTATGCGTGTGTTCAACGAAAATGCACTCAAAAAAGGTAATTTTGAAGTCATTGTATCAGGACAACGGAAAGGAACTGGTTCGTCAAGAGAAACTGCCGCACAATGTGAGCGCTGGGCTGGAATCAATATTGTCATCGCTGCCTCGTTCGCACCGATCCATGAAAGGAACAACATCAACCTAGGTCAACTGATGGGCAATCATGCAATGTTGGAACGTCTACAACGAGGAGAAGAAATTGAACTTGCTGAATTTACATCGCAATACGATGATGTGACTCAAATTATTCTTGAGAAAGGCGGGCTGTTTCCTTTTGCCAAGGCCCTCAAAAGAGATGAAATCTCGCTCCCAGCAATCAATACCCCTACGCGTCCAATGACAATGGCTGAGAAAATCATTGCACGGAATTTAGTGGGCCAAAAAGAAGGACAATGTGTCAAACCAAATGATCCAGTTATCGCCCAAGTCCAAGGAGGTTATTCGCATGAATTTACTACGGCACAAGTACACACATTCCTAGAACAAGAGTACGGTTCGGATTACTCACTACCGAATCCAGGCAAATTTGCGGTGTTTGAAGACCACCTGTTGTATGCGCATCACAACCCGAAATTTGTTCCGTTCATGCACAAAGTGCAGACGTTGCGCGACTTACAGGTGGCCTTCCAACGCCATACATCCGTTCGTGACTACTCAGCCAAGGATGGTGTTTCGCCAGGAATCTGTCATCAGGTGGCTCGAGAGGAATTTATTGAAATTGGAGATTTTATTCAAGCCACTGACTCTCACACCTGCATGGGTGGCGCTTCAAATGCTCTTACATGGGGGGTTGGTGCTACTGAATATGCAAACCTCATCAGCGCAGGATTCACTTTTGTCAAGGTTCCAGAATCAATCCGGTTTGAATTGGTAGGTACTCTAGTGCCCGGTTGTACTGCAAAAGATGTGATTCTCTACATCTTGGCCGACCATGCTCGAAAAGAACTAACTCTCAACCGAAGCATGGAGTTTGGCGGTTCGGGACTTGCGAGTCTTTCGGTCGACGAAAGAGCTACCCTCTGTAATATGGCAACGGAATGCTCGGGCAGAACTGGAATTTGCGACTCCGACGAACTTCTTTTGGATTGGATGCTTGAGTCCCAACCTCATTTGGATAGGAATGAGCAGAAGATGCGTTCTGTTCGTGCAGATCCTGATGCCCATTATGACGGAGGCATCCATGTCATTAACATGTCTGAAATTCAACCAATGGTTGCACATCCAGGTGATCCTAACAAGGGAATCCCAAGTGATCCGACCAACGGTGCGGATGTGGCCGATATAGGGCAAGTCAGTATTGATATCGCATATGGCGGCTCATGTACGGCTGGTAAAGCAGATGATGTTGCCTACTATGCCAAAGTTTGCAAAGCTGCCGAAGACGCTGGGTTGCTGGTGAAAGATGGTGTTGATTTTTACATCCAGTACGGTTCTGGAATCGTCAAAGATTTGGCTGTTCGTAATGGATGGCATGAATTGTTTGAACGCGTTGGTGTAAAACTCATCGACCCTGGTTGTGGAGCTTGTATCGGTGCTGGCCCCGGCGTCTCAATCACGCCGGAACAAGTTACTGTCTCTGCAATCAACAGAAATTTCCAAGGCCGCTCTGGGCCCGGGAAATTGTATTTGGCTAGCCCACTAACGGTGGCGGCATCCGCCTTCACCGGCGTAATTACATCGTGGGAAAAAGACCTGTTCAACTGACGAAGTCCTTTCCAAAGTGAAAAAACCGTTCTTATCGGTGCTTCGACGTCTTAGACATTAAGAACCGTCGATAGGCAAGGTGACTTACCACACAGGCCCGACGTCATTCGGACGGAGGAGGACCTGCATGGAGGAAGTCGTATGGCTGGCATAGCACAAAAACTCGCATCAAATCAAAAACAGGTGGCAATCTCTGAATTTTTTGAGAAAAACAAGCACTTCTTAGGGTTCGATTCACTCGCACGTTCGTTGATTACTGCCGTTAAAGAAGCGGTTGATAACGCTCTTGATGCATGTGAAGAAGCACGAATTCTTCCAACAATCCGCATCCAAATATCCAAAATTGATGTAAAAAAAGACATCATTCGCCTCGTTGTCGAAGACAACGGTCCGGGCATACCTCAGAAAAGTATTGAGAAGGTATTCGGGCAATTGCTGTTTGGTTCGCGATTTCATGCCATTCGTCAGTCAAGAGGTCAACAGGGTATTGGGATTACCGGAGTCGTGATGTATTGCCAATTGACGACCGGTCGAACAACCCATGTTCGTTCAAAAATAGCTACTGAACCTACTGCTGCAGTTGTGGATATCGGGCTTGACACACGTAAAAATAAAGCTACAAAGGCCAATGCAGGTCGCGAAATTTGGTATCAAGAAGATGGCTCTTCAAAAGAACATGGAACTGAAGTCACGGCAGAAATGAAAGCGAAGTATCAGAAAGGACGCCAAAGTGTATGGCAATATCTTCGTATGACAAGTATTGTCAACCCCCATGCTGAAATTACCTTCATCGACCCTGAGGGAGTAAAACATCACTGGAATCGAGTTACTGAACGCCTACCGACAAAGGTCGAAAGTATCAAGCCACATCCGCATGGCATTGAACTTGGACAATTGCAACGTATGGTTTCAGAATCAAAAGACCTCAATCTAAATCACTTTTTACTCAACAATTTCTCTGGAGTGACCAATCGTGCTCGAAAAGAACTTTGCAAGGCTGCTGAGTTAGAAGGTACTCGCAAAATGAAGACAATAAAAGGAGACGATATCCGTCACCTTCTCGAAGCATTTCAAGGAGAGCGTTTGTGCGATGGTTCCCCTGCAAAACTCCTCAAGCCACCAACAAATTGTCTATCGCCCATTGAAGAGATGTTAATCAAAAAAGGGTTGTCAAAAACAATCGATTCACGATTTGTAACAACTCTAACGCGCGTTCCCAGCGTCACTCAAGGGAACCCCTTCCAAGTTGAAGTTGGACTCATCTTCGGTGGCTCAATGGCAAGTGACAAGCCGGTTGAAGTTTTGAGGTTCGCCAATCGTGTACCGCTCATGTATCAACAAGGCGGGTGCTTACTGACAAAAGCGATTGAAAGTGTTGATTGGCGCCAGTACGGCCTTGAACAGGCAGGTGGAAAAGGAGTCCCAAAGGGACCTGCAGCCATTTTAGTTCACCTAGCAAGTACCAATGTCCAGTTTACATCTGAAGCAAAAGAAGCACTCGCTGACAACGGCGAAGTCATGGAAGAAGCTCGAAAGGCTATGCTCGAAATGGGCCGTGGTTTACGAAAGCATCTTGAAAAGAAGAAAAAGATGGCCAAAACAAAAGAAAAATTCGAACTTATCAATGACATTCTTCCTGCGATTGCTGAGAAATCTGCGCATATCCTAGACCGCCCGGTACCGGAACTTGCAGGTTCAATAACGAAAATTATGTCCGCTGTGATTTGTGAATCTACAACTGTTTGGAACAAAGAAACCAAACAAACAGATGTCGAGATTACTCTCTTCAATTACACCAGTCGAGTTCGAGCATATACGATCTTGGCAACATGGCCTGAAAAGGCAGGTGCTAAAATAATCGAAAATGATACCGGTGGACGAAAAGAAGCACTCGGAGTTTGGGCGTGGAAACTCGATGCCTTGCAGCCCGGTGAACAAGTCAAAATCAAATACAGCCTCACCGGTTTAGAGCGAGGCGATTGGACAGAGACCGAAATTTTATTCCGCGGTTCACAAGATGTTATCGGAGCAACGAAGATGGACGAAAAATTCCTTGAAGAGATACGAAGGCAAGAGAAATTACAATCGGAAGAGGCGGTTATTGAGGACTCATCCGCCTCTGGAGAGATTGCTCAAGAGGCAATTCCAGAACCGGTTGTTGCGGCACCGGAAGGACAGCGGACTCTGTTTGGAGGTGATGCATGATGTCTCGAATGCATTCTCCAGAAGAAACCAAAGCCGCAATGCATGAAGTCGTTGCAGAGATGTACGACCGAATTGTCAAAGGTGAACCACCGACAATGACTTTGCCGGTGCGAACAAAAACCAACATTGGTTTTGATCAAAAACTTGGGGTCTACAAATACGGAAAAAAGAAGTCTGTCCGAGATGCAACAAGTCTTGGTTCTGCTAAACAATTGCTGCGCGCTTTGCACGTAGTGGAGTTTATCGAAGAAATGCTCGATGCTGGGAAATCCTCAACACTCAGAGAAATGTACTACATTTCTGAAGCATGGGGATTGGGCAAATTTGGCAGTCAAAATGAGTCGAACAACCTCGCCGAAGACTTGGAAATTGTCACAAAGTGTTTGCGTGAAGACTTCAAACTGCGCCCTGAAGAAGATGGCGCTCGAATGATAGGAAATCTCACACTACGAGAAAGAAACCGCAGAGGCGAGTGGATGCGAATCAATGCTCGAGATGATGTCGGCGATTCAGGATACGGCGTCCCTTACAATGTAGAACTTGAGAAAATTGAACTCTTGGAACACGACATTGACTTCATCATGGCAATCGAAACCGGTGGTATGTTTGATCGATTGATTGAAAATGGATTCGATGAGGATTTCAGATGCGGACTCCTGCACCTAAAAGGTCAACCGGCACGTTCAACACGCAGAATAATGAAGAGAATGAGTGAAGAATGGGACCTTCCGGTTGTCGTTTTCCTTGACGGCGACCCGTGGTCGTTCCGTATTTTTGCTTCGATTGCTTACGGCGCAATTAAAACTGCTCATATCTCAGAATATCTTGCTACTCCATCTGCCACATATCTGGGAATCACTGCTGACGATATTGTTGCCTACGATTTACCAAGCGATGATTTATCGAAAAAAGACATTGAAGCATTGAATGCCGAACTTTCAGACCCTCGGTTTGCAGACGGTTGGTGGCAAGAACAAATCAATATGATGTTGGAACTGGGCAAAAAGGCTGAACAACAATCACTAGCAAAGTACGGTCTAGATTTCGTTACTGAAACCTATCTGCCCGAAAAATTGAATGAACTAGGACTGGCTTGATTCGCGCAAGCATTCATTGAGGATGAACGGCAGGATTACCCATGGCAGGAGTGAAGCCGCAACAATCGCCTTGGGCTCTTCGCCTAGCGATTATTGGCTCCCTCATGCTCATTACTGGCGGTTTGGTACTCAGTAGCCAAGACGGTGCTATTGATTCAATATACGATCCAAGGGAACGCGCAATAGCAGAGATTACTGCTGGTGACTCTCAACTGTTGGAAATTATCAACGATGGATGTTATTACGTCATTGTTGAGGCAAAGGTGTCTGGAGTGGATGCGAGTCTAAAACCAATTGAAGGCTCTGCTGCATCAAATGAAGAATTCGAATCAAGTAAATGTTTAACCGATTGGACACCTATGGCTTCAGACGGTACAACTTTCCTGATTGTCAAGGAATGGGTTGTCGACAAGGACGGTGAAGCTATGCTCACCACGACATGTTCGGATGAAGACTGTGATAATGCAGATGTGTGGATTGTAAGCCCAGACGGATGGGAGATGGATTTCTTTGACTCAACAGGTCTGGTCTTTGGATGCGGTATCTGCTGCACAGGGCTTATCGTGCTACCTGTAGCCGCCGTGGTGCGTTATTGGTCTCGTGCAAATTCTGTTCAAGGCTCAGTGACATTCATTGGTCCAAACCAAACCATTACGCAACCTTTCCAAAATCAAGAAGAAATCATCGCTGCAATTCAGCAACATCGTATGCAACAAAATCCGAACGATGAATCGCTAGAACAAGAAGAGCAAGACGGTTTTGTTGATGGTTCGAAAGATGTCATGCAAGGACGACTGTTGACCACTGAACAAGTCTTTGGCTTAATGAGGGGAGAGATTGATGTCGAACCTCAACAGAAGGTTCAGGACCCCTTTGCCGATTCGAGACCTCAGCGCATTGAACCCAAAACCAAGGTAAAAAGTGCGAATACAGAAGAGATTTCAGTTTGGGATTCCGGCGGAAGCATAACCAAGTCGCCTTCCGAGCAAAGACCTACGAGGAAAAAAACAGTTGCTCAAGAGAAAAGCCCTTCAAAAGATTGGGCTGAATGGGATGATATGTGAGGCGAGAGTATGGGTGACGCTGTGTTCCGTTTCATTGCAGGTTTTATCTGTATCACGTTGTTGTTACTTCCCGCAGTATCGTCCCCTCCCTCGGTAGAAGACAGCGCATCGGAAGTTGCTATGTTGCCACCTTGTGATGTTGAAAGCGGTGTGCCTTTCGTACAAGAAGACCAGGTTACCTGTTATTGGGGAATGTCTGAAGAAATTCTCTCACTACCTGAAATTATCGATACTCTCAACGTTGAAATCAAAATTTCATGGGAAAAACAAGGCACATGGATTGGAATTGCGGAAGCAAGCGAAGCTCAAAAATGCACACAACAAGACGGTTATTATGAATGTGAAAAAAACAGTGTTACGTTGATTGAAGTGGATGCTCTTTCAGACAACTCCTTTGTTTGGAATGCTGAAAGTGGTGACTATCGTTTTGTTGCAGGAGGAGATGATACTCAGAGTCTACAACAGTTCGAAGTGAACTGGGAATATGAAGCGACCCTCGACACCTCATCAACGCTCTACATTGTCACCGGAATTGTGTTCGGAATTTATGCTGCTCTGGGGATTCGAGGCTTCAAGCGACTACTGAAATTCAAAACCGAATCCTGATTTTCTAGAACGGTTGAAAAGGATTGCATTCGGTTTCGAGGACATCGACGACTTCAAAGAGTGTGCCCCTCTAGGTAACCTTGAGTTGAGCAATGTGAGTGATATTGATAATGCCCTAACTTTACTGCAAAACAAACTACGCAGGCAAATTTTAGAGAGGCTTGTAAGGGAACCTCACTATCCAATGCAGTTGGCCGAGATTCTTGGAGTAAGTCACCAAGCAATCGTGAAACATCTGCGAGCTTTAGAGAAAGGAGATTTTGTTACCAAGTTGAAAGTCCCGAGCGAAAAAGGCGGGCCAGCGCGTACCATTTACACAGTCCAACAATCCATTTCTTTGCGCATCGACTTGGGCCCTGACTTATTCATGTGTGAGCAGCGAAAACTACCAGCTGGTGGGCCGGTGAGGTTATCCAACCGTTTACCTAGTGCAACTGAAAACGTCGTTCAATCGGTAAGTGGGCGTAAGAAAATCTCAGTTGGAGAAGGCATGGCACACATACAACAACTGAACACAATCCTTGAAGAAATAGATGCTCAAAGAGACGCAATAATCGCTTTACACCAGCATGTTCGAAACCGTGTTTCAGCAGGAGTCGATTCTGACTTTGATGTGTACGAACAGCGCACAATGGTTCACAGCCTCATGGATGCTTCCGAGAAAAAATTCGATCTCAGCGAGTTACGACGCGAATTACAACTGGGCCAGAATGAAATGGCAAGCTTACTCGATGAAGTAAGAAATCGTTTGGAAAAGCAACTCTCAGATAGAGCAGGGCATGTTGTGGCGGCTCCAAGCAACTCCAATCTCCGATTCTGGTTGGGCTCACTGCCCAAGAAGAAATCGTGATTTTTACCGCTTCGACTAAGCGTCGTCTTGACCGCTAAGAACGGATACAAGAGAGGATTGTTCAGCCTTGCGATCAAGAACTTCTTGTCGGCGGCCACGCCCAACCAAGTACACCACTCCGAAGAGAGCGATGGTTAGCAGAATGACTGCAAACGGCAATGCAGTCTTACCCACAACTTCACCAGCGACATCTATAATGCCTCCTGAAGATTTCAGTTCTTGTTCAACAGCCTTGATATTATCACTTTCTTGAGACTCAACAATTTCGTTTGAAGGATCAACAACGACGTAAATGCCATGGCTTCCAGCTGAAACTGGATAGAGGAGTGTTAACTCAATTTCTTTGTAATCTTCACCATCATCCGGCGCAAGTAAAGCACCAATCACTTGGCGCATGACAATGCTTTCGTCATCGCAGCCATTCTTCTTTATGTCGTTCAAAGTATCCGCATCTGCAGCATCGCTGTATTCACACAATACAATCTCAATATCAGTAGCATGAGTGTTACCATTGTTCTGCAATACGACTCGAATTGGTAGTGTGGTATCAACATCGCCAGTATCATCAGAAACGCTGACTTCGGAGATAATCAAATTAGGCGCTCGCAACCGCAAGGTGATAATGAATTCATTCGTATCAAGGAATTCAGCAGCCCAGGATGGTGAATCATCATGGTCTCCACCTTCATCCATGTTACCCATCTTCGATACGACTTTCAAACCAATACTACGAGTATCAAGTGTTGCTGTTGGCGCAATGTTCACGATAGCAACCACTGGGTATGTGGTGTAAGGGTCCATCATAGGCATGAAATATCTATCTTCAGATTCAAGGTATACACAACGATCGACGAGGTCTGCAAAGGCAATTGCTGGGTCAATAGGTGCATCTTCGTCACCAGCAATAGTTTCGAGTGAGCCAACAACTTCACAAGGCTCTTCAGTCGTCAAATCGTTGCCTATTTGCTTTACCAAACGCCACTCGACAAACCAATCATCAAGCGTCCCCATTCCGGGAAGTTCGTTCCAAATAAGTGCTTGACCGTCTCGGCTCGCAGTGTGGTTGTTGAGAGTTGGCCAATCAGGTACATTTCCATTGTTGGTGATGTTGAATTCGAATCGAACAATACGACCAGGTGCAGAGGTCTTTACTGCATTGTCGACTGTGGAATCCATACTGATTTGCATGTCGTAGAATTCTTGCACATAGACCGGCATCATTTGCTGGAATCGCAAACGTGTTTCACGCCCGCTGCTGTCCTTGTAAGGTTCCTCTGAGAAGGTTTGTAACACGACCATGTATACGCCAGATTCAACTTGCTCTGGGATATTCATGGTGACATCGAAGATTTGGTCGGTATCTCGAGTTAACTCTTTGAGAGACTCTCGTGGAATTTCAATATCCCAAATGACATCTACTCCGGCTGGATCTGTCACTCGAGCTAATCGGTAATCAAAGCGGTCTGGGCCGTTTCCGTGGTTGGTAACTGTGGTTGGAATGACGATTTGTTGACCTGGATTTACCGGAAGCACTTCTTGGCCGTCGAGAGTCATCATGTCTTCTGAATCAATACCCGCGCTTGCTGATAGTTGATACACATGATTCACGTTCGTTGAAAGAATCTGAGACGCTGAAATACGAGGATAGCCATCAAGGTAGGCCTTGAGGATCACTGCTGGACCCAATCCAGCAGAGGCTTTGGTAGGTGCACAAACGACAACCCCTACTGTGTAGGTGATGTAGTCTTGGCCTTGAGGAATGTTCCAATCTCGCGGTTCACCCAGTCCTGTTTCATTACCGCCTGGGGCGTTCTTGAAGTTCACACTTACAACCCAATTATCTTCCCTCCAAGCATCCATTGAAACCGTATCCGGTTTTGCTTCTGGAGCACCAGGAGTGACAAAGATGAGTTTACCTGAATCGAAATTCTTTGTTACATCAATCAAATACTCGAAGCACTGGCCAGGATCAACATATTCGCTAGGATCGAGTGTTGGCATCTCCATCACGATGTTACCGGTCGAACGAATAGAGACAAAGACACCGAGTTCAAGCACATCGTATGTTCCTTTTTCAATCGACTTGATTGGCTCACCTTCAGACCAGCCTTTCAGATAGATGACAAAGGCGCCGGGGTCTTCGGATGTTGGCACGAATACCTCAAGGTTCTTGGTTACCGACTGACCAGGGTCCAATTCGACACTGGTCGGGAAATTGACTGTCCAACCGAACTGCAACAGCCATTCTTGTTGGCCCTCAAGCGTGTAAGGGTCCCAGAAAATAAATCGATCATTGACGTTACCAGTATTGGTAATTGTGATTGAGAATATTGCAGTTTGACCCTGTTCTACATCTGCCATACTGTGTGATGTGTCAAGATTTATTCCGTGAACAACATCCATGAGCGTGCGAGTCACCAGATCCGATTGAATTGCTGGGTCTTTGTATGATTTCGCTGTGACGCTGATGTCTGCGATTTGGTCTGCTTCTGCCTGATAAACTGATGGAGCTCGGACTCGCATGTAAAATCGAATATCTTCGCCTCCTTCAAGGAAAATTGCGGTTTCAGGAAGAATGGTTGTGTGGTTGTCGGCAAAGAACAGAGTAGCAGTCCAATTTTGAGGAACGCCAGAAATATTCAATCCGAATGTATCTGCGACGAGGTCTTTTGGACCTGGGGTCGAATTGTTCATGGTCATGTTGTAGATTGTTTGTTGTCCAGGTTCAATAACGTGGTAATAGGTTTCACCGTCCTGGAATTCAACATCGACTTGTCCGGTCAAAACGTGGGAATAACAGATGGTGAACCGATTGTTGTTGGTTTCCTCGCTACACTTGTTGGTATCCGACCAAGCTATGTGTGCTCCACTACCCAAGTCATTGGCAAACGCTGGAGGCATACCAATACTAGGCTGACTACCCGAATTAGGGCCAAGTTTGTTACTCGCCCACGAAGTTACTGCTACGTTTTCCCATGGGTCAAGAGCGGTAAGGCCGGGTCCGGTCAAATCTGTCTCGTTGAGTCGAGTATAGAGAATCTCTTCGTCTGCTGTTGCATTACCTGAATCAACCCAAGCAATGTGGACATTGTTTTGGTCATCGGTTAACAGAGCGGGGAACACAGAATTTCCTCCGTACGGGCGATTACCTGGTAGGCCTGAATTGCCTTCAACATTGGAAATCGGAGTATCCTGAATCTTTTTGATTGCGTATGTGGAAAGACCTTCATCAGCACCATCCCAAGCACCTGCGCCCTTCAAACGCAACTTGGTGTAGAAGACTTCGTAATTGACGCCCTTTTCGAAACCATAGTTTCTTCCGTCCATCCATGCGATGTGTGTGTTTCCGCTCATATCAACTCCAATAGAAGGATGGAACGAATACGCATCATCAATGGTGACACGCGTATCGTTGACAACGACCAAATGGCCATCGGAGCCTGCTCCGGTATCTTCTGCATATCCGCCGCCGACAATTGAGTGCCCTGAAGCACCTGGAGTCCAAGTAACATCGTTGTTCATCTTTCCGTATGGGTCAAGAACAGTCATGTAAATTTCACGGGAGTTGTTGGTGGAGATGTAGACCATTGCTTCAACAAGAAGAGTCATTGCATTGTTTCCGGATCCGGATGGGAATTCATAGGCTTGGCCGCCTGCATCCGTACTTCGTAGAGTGTTTCCAGGGCAGTTTCGAGTGTTTGTCGATACGACGCTGTTCGGGCATTGAGCCAAATCCATGAAATGGGATTGGATGTTACCAGCGCCACCATATCCCTGTCCGTAAAGGCCGACTGGAATTACGCCTGCATTGATACAGTTGTCGTGGGCTTCTTCAATTGAAGTCAAATCATCGGCTTGTTGAGAAGGGTCTCCATCTTTTGGTCCTTCATCTGAAACTGGAATCACAATCTTGGTGGCGTTGGGGTTCCAGCGGTGGTCATCTTGAGTTGGTGGATTTCCTGGAACGTTGCCGTTTGAGTCCTTCCACGATAGGCATGCCCAATTGGTACCTGGACCCCAATCTTCTCCGGAATAACCAGAATAGGTGTTGCCGTTGTAGACCGTGCCCGGTAGTTTGCGAATACCGCCCGAGTTGTCTCCGGGCGTCTGTCCTAGAGGCGTTGTCCTTGGGCCTTGCCCACTACCTCCGGTTTGGTATGCTGTTTGACAGTTGTTGCTGCTCGCTGCACTTGGCAATGAATTTCCTAAGCCATAAATCGTTTCGTAAACGGTCATGTTAGCGTCCTCAAGCAGTGGTTTGATACCTTGGAAGTAACCTCCTGATGCGAAATTACCGCCATAAATCACCGTGCAAATGTCAGCCCATTCCGAGTACATTGAACCCGATGTGTCAACGACGAATGCCAATTCCACTTTGCCTCCACGGGTGTCATCCCAAGCAATTTGCACGTAGTCATCAGCATCGACGACAACATCTGGGTGCCCTTTGTGACCAATGATTGGCGTAAGTAAAGTATCATCGAACTGAGTAATCACCGCACCGGAACTGATGTCTGGGCTTAGCATAGAGTAGTATATTTGTGGCTGATTGAAGAATTTTCCGAGTTCGTCATAAGAATCCTCCCAAACGATGTGTACGCCGCCTTGGCTGTCGACATCAATTGCAGGCCAATCTCGATTTTGGGCTCTGCTCGAAACGATGTGATCGTTGATTGCAGAGAGTGTTCCATCATCGGACGCTGAACCGTCCATTGGCGCAGCCCATGGATTGAGTACGCTGTAAACGATCTTGTGTTGAGCGGATTTATCGGCCCAAACGATGTGAACTTTGTCGTTCTCATCGACAACCATGTCTGGATGCCAAATCTTGTGAAGACCGGGGTCGGTGATTTGGGTAGTGTCAATCAATGTCTCTCCGCGGGGTGATATCATTGAATAATAGAGATGGAGGTTGTTTCGCGTCCAGACGACGTGTACATTTCCTTCGCTATCGGAGCCAAGCGCTGTCTGTGTGTCAGCTGATGTACCTCCATCAACGATTTGAATAGCTTCGGTGATGACAACAGTATTTGCTGAGGCTGTTAGACTCGCAATGAAAAGCGATGACATGACTGAAAGCAACATAATGGAAACGAGGCTGATTGACTTGAATTTTTGACCCATAATTACACATCCGTAGGTTAGACTGGAGAAAAGCACAATGTTATGGTACTTAACCGCGACTCTTTCAAGTCATTTCTTGGCCAGTTCGACCGTGAGTATCACAAGCGGAATTCAAGCCCATTCAGAGGGGTCAAATCCCGAGCCAAAAGACATCTTTTCATCGAATTCAATTTCATGGTGCGTAGATTGTTCTGAACCTTCATTGCTCGTGCCTGAAGGGGATTTGCCTTCCTGCTTTGCTTTCACCCAATCATCAACTGGGCCAGGCTTACCCGTTCCAGGTCCATGTGAAAATTTGATTTCATGAATGACGCCAAGTTTAGCGAGCCAAAGGCGACGAAGTGTGTGCATAAATTCATTCTTGGTCAAACCGTCAAACCAGACCGGTAAGCTGACATTAAATGCCTGTAGAGGGCCAGTTTTTTGATCCCCAACATGCCCCATGTGAATGCCCCAGTCAACACCAGTACGAATCAGTTGAAGACGAACATCGTGAATCCACTCAAGCCAAGCCTCTTTGTCATCGCCCATGTGCGAGGCCATCTCGGCTTGTTGACCCTCATCGACGCGAGTCATGCTGGATACAGCTACTAAATCTCGGCCTTTGGGGATGACAACAGCAAACATATGACCTTGAGGTCCTTGAGGATAGCGAATTAAGAGGTGCAATTCTGCTCGTGGATCTTTCTGTTCCTTAGCAACAAGGCGTTCTTGGTCTAACCAACGGCGGATTTTGAGTTGTGCATCCTCACTTCCCATGTACGGCCCACGCGCTCATATCGTTTGAACCGTGCCCTCGCAAGAGGCAGAAAACAACGCCGTTGAGTCGGGATACGACTGAAAAGTTGTCAACCTGTAATAATTGTCATGACCCCATGAAAGATCATCAATGCAATGAAAAAAACATACATAATTGCCATCAACAACATCTCAAAAACTGAATTCATAAGGTTCCACCGTTCATGAAAAAGATAGTATGTGGCATAAAGCAATTGCCGGACAACACGATTTGGGAAACAAAAAAGTGTCTTTCAAATGTTGAATATCGTTGAGTGAATTTTAATTGGACGCAGTATCACAATTTGTCCATTTCTTCATGCAGTATATTAAGCGCCCCACGAAGGTTCTGCCGTTTTGTCGAGTTCATGCGAAAGCGGCGCAAAGCACGCTTTACATCGCACCAATCATCCCAAAGTAACGATGAAGTTCTGCCACTCAACCAAAAGAGAGGAAATATTAACAAAAACATAACCACTCTTGCCAACACAATATGGGTCGAAGAATTTCCAAAAAGAATAAGCCAATCGAAGCCAAGAAGTTCAATCACTGTATCGTGATTGAAATATTCAATGAATACAATTCCAAGTGCCATGAAGGGCCAGAACATGAGCGAACCAAACATCGCAGCCAAGAAATGGTATGATGAACGTGCATCAAGCCCTTCATCGGTTGAATCTCCCAATATTCTCCCCATAGCGGCTTGAGGAGTAAACGAATAAAGGAAGAGGGGTAAGAATGCCAAAAATACAGGAATACGTACTGCTTTCTTTACCGTGTTCAACAGGCTGAGTCTTCGTAAATCCAGACCTTGGGAATTCAAATCCCTGCCATCCAATCCTGTCTCTTTTAGAATGCTTGCAACAGCCTTTGCAGGAACAATTGATGGATGAATAATTTCAGGTAGGGGGACATTTTCAACTGTATCTTGATTCGAGATTTTAGGTTGAAGAAGAGTTCGAAAAGCTCGAGCGGCAAGAACCTCCTCTTTCCACGATACGAGGGGTTGCTGAATGCGCCGAGATTCAACGTGCCCCATTACATGAAGAGCATCGTATTCCTCCCATGTTTTTGTGTTTGGAGTTAAGGGCATCAAACGGATTCGAAGGGAATCGCGCAGGGAAAATACATTCTCTGCCGGCGGTTCAACCCAATTTCCATCACCAACTGCTTCAACCAATGAAGCAGGTATGTCTTTTTCTTCAATGGAGAGGGGGCGGTCGTACTCAACCCATACATCTGTGCGAAATCTCTCACGCGCCCTAAAATGCAGCCCAATGGGCACAATTGCCGGAATGGGCTGGTTGTTAGCTTTGGCTAAAGCAGCAGCGGCAAAAACCGTTCGAAAAGGACCTGTTCGAAAACGTAGCATCGAAGAGCCGTCATGGCTGGTCCCCTCTGGGAACAAAACACAACCAAATCCTGCAGAAATACCTGTTGCAAGCATCATTAAGGAACGACCATTGATTTGGGATGCCTCTTCTTCACTGCACCCTCCGCGAAGAAGTTCTGCTTTGCGAACGACGGGTTGTACGGCTAACTTTCGAGTCCACCATCCGAGGAGTGGGCGTGTGACTAAATCGTGTCGACCCCCCATAACAAAATTATTTGGATGATTAAGTACCATCTGCAACGGATCCATAAGTCCGTTCGTATGCCACGCACAGCACATATTCCCTCTGTCAAGTGGAAGATTTTCAACTCCAGTCACGTCACTGGTCCGATACTGTGCTGCAAGAATTCTTCTTGCTATCCAAAAAGCAATGTTCGACCACAACGGTGAGCCAGGAGTATTTCCCTCGAATTCCGGCATTGGAGTGGAAAGGAGTTTGTCCATTCGCATTTTGGTTGCCGATTTCGAGAGTTCAGGCAACTTTTCACCGCGATGGTCGGTGGCCCCATCGCTCATTGAGGAGGTCATTGTTCGACCTCCTGCAAATGTCGAGATAGTTCAGCAAGTTGACCGTGATCAACATCTCCGCCGTGAGGCTCAGCCTGCGGCCACATGGAATGAAGCGTCCCCCCTCCATCGTCACTATGGCGAGGAAGAATATGGACGTGGACATGCGGGATTTCTTGGCCTGCAAGGGGGCCGTCATGAACACAAACCGTGAAATCTTGAGTGTTGAAATGTTTTGAAAGCACAGACTGCACTTGAACTACTCCGTCAAAGAGAGCATCTCTCGACTGTGGCGTAAGTTCGAGCATCCTTTGGACGCTTTGTTTTGGAATCACCAGAGTGTGGCCCTCTCTGCGTGGAAAAATATCAAGGAAGGCATACCAATGTTCACCTTCCGCTACCTTGTGTGAAGGAACTGTTCCATTCAATATAAGGTCGAATAAACTCGGTTCGCCCATGCCTGCGCTAAAGGGTACTCCTTTTCAGTAGTTCACCGGATTTACAATGATTTGAACTCATTGAGGTGATAAAAGCCAATTGCCCGATTTGCTCTTTCGCAGAGCAAGGGTGCTAACTACCCCTTTTTGATCAATGGTGTAATGGTGAAGGAGTTCTTCATTTGCATCAGGGAAATCAGTACGGTGATGTGCCCCCCGAGATTCTTCCCGAGCAAGAGCTGATTTGGCAGCAACAAGTGCAAGGCGAGCAGATGCTTGTACTCGAGTAATTTCAACTAGGTTCGAGTTTGCAAGAAGTGAATTTTGGTCAAGATAAATCGATTCAGCAAGAAGCGATGCTGCGTCCAAAGACTCAATCAACGAATGGAGGTCTCCAGCATTTCGAGTTCCTGCAAGGCCAGATTGCAAAGCATCGCGAATTTTTGTCAAAACATGACCGACACGTACGACTCCTTCTTCGGATGGTTGAGAAATGACAGAATGGTCCGAATGCGCTACTTTTTCAGCCTCGTTGGCAGCTTGCGTATTCGAGAATTGGCGATGTTTCACCCATTCTCCGGCATGCGCTCCGGCAGCAGCACCCCCATGTATGTCGTCTAACATCTTGTTCCCTGGTAGCATGTCAGCGCCATGGAAGCCCGAACACGATGCATCACCAGCAGCGTAAAGCCCGGTAAACCATCGCGACCAAGTTGAAAGTATGGCGCGACCGTGTTCGTCTACAGCAATACCTCCCAATGTTGCATAGGGTCGTGTTTCAATGCCTACTGTTTGAAGATTCATATCGATTCCAGTTCGTTGCTTGACATTCCTAAACGTAGCATTCCACCATTCTGATGCTTCGCCAAGGTTTCGGGCATCCAATACAGGCTGTGCTGCATTATCAACAGCTTGACACAAGCCATCCAACGTGTTGATTTCAAATTCGATATCCGAACCGCTGGCTTCGTGAAGTGATGCCCCATCGTTGAGTAAACCGAGTGGAAGAATCATGTTGGTGTCTTTGATACCAAGGGGGGTGCGTGCAATGAATTCCATGTCGCGTAACGGGACACCGGCCCGCAATGCCAAATCCAGTCCGAGTCCAACCATGCCGTGAGAGAAAATACCATCAAAACCGCCATCTGCGATGATTACAGCCTTCGCTTGCAGAGCCGCGATACGACCATTGGCCATATCGACAACGGTGATTCCACTTACTGATTGGTTGGTGTGGATGAGAGACAATGGGATGTGGTCACCGCGACGGATGACGCCATAACGCATGCACTGTTCTTCGAGAATTTGCTGTGCCTCTCTACCCGTAGCGTCGCCAGAATCAACATTGCGTGCTTTCCCATGGCCAATTGCTTTGCGAGCCATTGGAATCCCATTTGCGTCTCTTCGGAAAGTCATCCCCCATCGCTCAAGTAAATCGACCTGCCGAATTGCTGCTGCAGTTCGTAATTCAACAATATCCTGGTCGCATAGATAGCCGCCAGAGCGAATTGTATCTTCACGGTGGTCTCTGTTGTTGGATTCAAGAAGAGGAGCTGCAAAACCATCTTGCGCTGTATGAGGTGTGCTTCCTAGAGCGTTTTCACACAGCATCAATGTAGATGCGCCAGCTTTCGCAGATTCTACAGCAGAACGAAGGGCTGCAGGCCCATCGCCCAGTACGATAACATCCCATGCCTCCACGATACCACTTCCGTTGTGCGAAGGGAGGTGCCCCCCACCCATAAGCAAAGCGCTTCACGAACTTGGAGCGAGGAGTCATAATGAATGTTGACTCGTAAGATATGTCGTTTCAAAGAACGATTTTTGGAAGGGGTTTTTCACCTTGTCTTCGTGCTACATCCAGTTTGTGCATCCTGTTGGCCGTTTGGTGTCCAGCGCTTCGACGAACAATGGTCCGTACAATTTGAGATTCCAAAACAACGCCCTCGTCGTCTCGGAGAATGATTTGCACATCTGCAGGGCCAGTAAAACTTCTCGGCCATGCTACGCCAATCCAAAGCACTACTCCACGCTCCAGGTAACGAGGAATCCAATCAAGTGCGTCGTCTTGCTTCTCATGCGACAAAAGCACTGAAGAAGAAGGCGGGGGGCAAGCGCTCAATTCAAAACGATGGTCACGTGTTTCGGGTTCTCCGTTTGGAGTCAAAACCTCGACACGAACGTGGCGAGATTCAAAGGTTTGATTGTTGAGCACGATAAACAAGTTCCCAGCACCTTCGTAACAGTTTTCATCCAAAGCGACATCCATACGCCACTTTGCCCTTAACATAGCGGGGGCGCCAGAAAGCAAATCATTCTGGAGTCGGTCAAGAAGCAAAAATGCCTCCGGCTGCCATCCTCTTGAATGGGCAATTAGCCGTTGAATAGTCCTCCAATTAAAACGACCATTGTCGTCCAGCAAGAGCGGTTCAAAATGATCTTCGGAAATAAATGACTTCAATTCACTGTGAGCCATATCAGTCGATAATTCGCCTTCCATATTGAGATGGAGAATGTACAAAAGTCGTTCAAGTGCCTGTTTAGTAATATGGCCTGGAATCAATGCTTTACGGAATAGTTTCTGCCATACTTCCCATTCAAGATAAAGATCAGGATCAAGATGTGCGGCAAGAAGATCTCCTAAGACGCTTCCAAGTTGAGTGGGGTGGTGGGTTGGAGCATGGAACACGATTGATGGAAAAGGGTCGCCTAATTGTCGTATAAATCCATACGAAAAAATACCGTGAAATGTTTGTGCAATACCTAATGTCATTGCAACCAATAAAGCCAAATTCCAGGCAAGTGAATTCGACTCGACAGCAGAAGCGAGAATGAGAAGCACGACTGAAAGTGATGAAAGCAAAGTAAGAACCATGTTGTTTCGACGTTGGTCGTTCATACTTTCGATAATCCTGTCCATTCCTGGTTGAGCGCGCAGCGCATGTTTTTTCCCATTTTGAACGCCTCCTTGCTCACGTAGTGAAATCCTTGCTTGCATCGCTTGCCACGCCGACTCGCCAGCCACAACCGTTGGAGCAACCGCCACTAACAACGCAGGAATCAAAATGAATATGAGTCCATCAAACCACTCGAGAACAGGGGCATGAACCAAGCTCGCAAATGCAAGTATTGCAAGTGAAAATCCGCTCATTGTTCTCCACAGCATTAGAATAGGAGTACGGGCTATTCGCCCTGCTTTCAAGCGTCTATTCTCCAGTACCGCCCACTGTTTTCTCGTATTTTCGATTGGATCTTCAGAATGTTCAAAACCCTCGCCGTAAGGGTCGGGGAGAGGAATGTACGCCTCAGAATCCTTGGACTTTTTCCCTCCAACAGCCATGGCGCTCATGCACAGACACAAAGTGGTTGAATATCTCTCTTGCCTTTCATTAGGTGAAGAAACAAACAAAATCGAAGAATGAATGGTTTGCCGTTGGAAGCGGGCGTGCCAGGATTCGAACCCGGGATCTTCGGCTTAGGAGGCCAACGCATTATCCAGCTGTGCTACACGCCCAACCTGCCCAAAGGTCAGGGTATCAAGACGCTTTCGCAGCATTCATCCTTTCGCCAATTGCTGCGACACGGAACAAAAATTGTTCCAGTTCTATACGGCCTTGAAGACTGCGATGCAGTGCTACATCACAAACTGCTAGCGCTTGCAGAATTTCAGAAAGTATGTGCTCTTCTAAATGTAAACGCCCCTCAGTGAGAAGGAGATGAAATTGCTCGACTATGTCTTCAGGCTCTAAATTATTTGTTGACATCAATTGATCAAGAACGCCCATTGCTCCCTTGAGCGTTCGTACATTCTTATTTCCGGTCTTTTCCCAACGCCAATCATGAACGCGGTTTCTAAGAGCTTCTTCGAGGATATGTTGAATCTCTCTTAGAGAGGTTGCTGCAAGTAAGTTTTGGAGGTTTTTTCGTTCATTCAATAACTCTCTATGAGCAAGTAATTCCAAGATAAAAATGGCTTTCCGAATATTTCCTGAAGAAATATGTGCAATGTCGCCAATAATTCCCCTCACGGGATGCAGCCCTTCTTCATGAACAATTTGTGATAATCGCGATTCAATAAGTGGACGACTTATTTTTGGAAAACGAATGTGTTGAGTTCGACTTCGTAGAGCTTCAATTATTCTTGAAGGTGTATGTGCGGTGAAAATAAAACGAGCACTCCCACTGCTCACCTCCATCATTCGCCGCAGATACGATTGGCGAATTGTACCTAGGTAATCTGCATCTTCAAGAACAATCAGGCGAGATACTGCCGCTTGCTTGTCGGGAGTTTGTTCGGATTCTACTCCCGCCGGAGGGGGAGTTGTTGCTGCACCGGTCGAGAATGTATGATCAAAGGCGTCAAGACTGGTTCTGCCGGCTAAAGTATCCTCCGAACCCGCTCCTTCCGGGCGTAAAAATTCTTCAAACTTCGCCATAGCCCCGGCTGTTCGTGAAAGATCTCGAGCTTGTAAAACATGTGTGCGCGACTCCCAACTCGCGCCAAGCACTTGACGTGCAATCAATCGCCATGCCGCTGTTTTTCCTGAACCTGAAGGCCCGGACAGCAGTAGGTGAGGGGGATTAGCTTGTAACGCCGTACGAGTAATGCTGGTAATGACTGCATCTGGGAGCAGAAGGTCTGAAAACAAAAGCGGCTTCTTGTCAGAGAACCACGTTGTCATAATCGGACCATGTGGCCAACAGTCTTTCAACCCTATGGAAAGAAGGTGATGAGGAATTATTCGGCTTTGATGCGCTTGGTTCCAGTGCGGCGAAGTTTCATGAAAATACGTGAACCACAAGATTTGCAACTGATACCGTTTCGTTCTCGGTGGAAGGATTCAAGACTTCCACAAACTGCACATTTGTAATCAACGAGTTCAACCATAGTGTTCGTCTCCGTTCGTTCCGACCGGCCACCCTTTCTTGAAGGTGTCCCCTCAGTATAGAGCCATTTTCAGAACGTTTTCACAGTCCAGCCTGCAAGCTGGGAACGCTTCGAATGTGTTGTGCTGAATCAAAATCTACATTCGCTAAATCGGATGCTGAAACCATTCGATTGTCGACAAAAACCCAACGACCCTTGGCGTTGGTTGCATGCTCAATAATCTCAGATTTCGTCATGAGAACCTCACTGTGGCCAGTCGAATCTGCAATCTCAATGCAGTATTTCTTTTCATCTCGACCGGCTTGAAGGCTGGGTAGGCTTCGAATATGACTCGCAGTAGAAAGGTCAATTGCAGCTAATTCCTCTGTCGCAACCATTCGGTTATCAACGAAGATCCAGCGGCCCTTTGTATGCGTGGCATGGTCAATTAGTTCTTTTTTGGTCATTTGGACTTCGCTATGTCCTGTTGCGTCTGCTATTTCTACGGTGTATGTTTTGTCATCCATATTATCACTCTGCCAAGTCCAACCTTTTGACGATATATAAACTACACAAAAATCTTGAAAAATTACTGAAAAATGAATCGTACCGTTCTCAACAGAGAACGCGTCTTGGCAGCCCGTATGCAACAATGTATACTGCTATCAAATCCATTCGAGAGTATGTTAAGTGGTCGCGCTGCAGTAAGAGACACGAGTGAAAAGCCAAAATTCAGCGTGATTAAACTCGCGCCATTAGTCCAAGAGAAAGCGGAATAGGAGACATGAAGCGTTGATTGGTTGGTGTATCAAGATTGCATCGACGCACATGATGTTGGAGTAATGTTAGTGGTGCTGAACGAGGGAGTAAACCTTGGCGGAAATCGTGAATGACCTGCAGAAGTTCTTGGCGCTCGCTCTTGGTTAGGTTATTCGATAGTTTACCCAGAATTCTTTCCATTGTATGGGCTATAGGGCCGCTCTTCGTTAATACATTCAAGGCTTTTTGCGCCTCAGTCATGTAGGCTAGAGCGACTGTGTCTGCGTGGTCACCCTTATCAAAACCTTCAGCAATTAAACGACCTAAACGTCGTTTGGCATCAGGTGAACGGCTCATAAGAAACAATTTGTTGGTATTGTGGAATTGCATAACCGCTTTTGCACTCCATCCATTCAATCCTTCCTCGCGCCAAAGGGAAAAGAAGTGAACTCGAGCCAAGAAGTGTTCTGCCTGACGGGCATCTGTAAGTCGACCTTCCTCAATGACTGGGATATGGGGGTAAAGTGTGGTGAAGACCTTTGCAAACATTCCCCTTCCATCCCGAACTGCCTGCACCTGGCCCTCACGGTAAACTCGAACACGTTCAAGGCCACAAGAGGGGGAGTCTTTTTTGAACACAAAGCCGCATATTCCGGATTCTACAAGTGCATCTGCTTGGATTTGGGCGTATTCAAGCATAGGCGTAGTAAAATCTTCACCGTTCTTTGGATTTACCAAACGAATAGAAGTGCCGTTGTTTACTAGGCGGATGGTCGGCCTAGGCACCCCCATGCCAATTCCGACTTCAGGGCATACACCAATAAGGTCGAAATGACCGCTCCACTTTCGGCTTAATGCTCGGAACTCTGCAGCATCACCGTTGTAACGAACCTTTTGTCCAAGCAAGCAGGACGACACCGCCAGTCTTGGTTTTGTGAACATGGGTTGACGTAATTACATGAGTATATCAATGACTGTTTGGTAACAGCAGATGGTTTAGGCGCCCACTCCGGGAATTGAACCCGGGTCGCAGGAATGACAATCCTGCATGATAACCTCTACACCAAGCGGGCCTAAGCAAGAGTTCCGTTACGCAACCGCTATTTAAGCCGCGCCATGTGGCCAGTGTGGGGCGTTATCCGTGGCGAGAAAAAAAACATCTGTTGAACAGAGTAAAGAAGACCAAAAAGATGCCCAAGTCGGAAACCTTCTTGATGCTGCATTTGGAGACCTTGGCGGGTTACAAAAACCCGTAGAAGAACAACCGGATATCTCAACCGAATCCGAGGATGAAGTCGAGAAAGATGCCGAGACTCCTGCTTCTGTCGAGGCGCCTCCAGAAGCTCCTGTAAGTGAGCCAGCCAGTATTGCAGATGAAGATACTGTTGCGGATGAGGTCGAAGATAAAGATGGTTCGCCCCAACCAGTTCCATCATCCGGCCCTCCATCTGGCCCTCCATCTGGTCCACCATCCGGCCCTCCATCCGGTCCACCATCTGGCCCTCCATCTGGTCCACCATCCGGCCCTCCATCTGGTCCACCATCTGG
>MDSV01205928.1_pt1 | contig 29792 bp, 42 predicted proteins | sample 810851 | NCBI WGS metagenome assembly MDSV01 (sample SAMN05326640, study PRJNA326480) | marine metagenome | isolation source: seawater | place: Atlantic Ocean: North East | collected 2012 | reverse complement strand
CTACAGTCAATCGCTCTACCAACTGAGCTATGTCCGGCAACTACCTCCACTACATACCCTATATACGGTTTGATGTTAAACAATGCTGTTTGAGGGACAACTATGCTGATTATAAACCCCTGATAACTTAAGTGTTATCATTATTCGCTAATTATAAATATTGCTGTTTTCAAACCTGGTTACTGTATCCTATTATTATTTGTATGAAATTTATTTGCTGTATGGATACAATATTGCGTTTTTAGAAGTTCACCTCTTCATGCGCTCAAAACAGGAATTGAACCTGTGACATTGCGATTAACAGTCGCACGCTCTAACCAACTGAGCTATTCGAGCAAAACCCCCAACCCATCCTAATGCCAGCTGTGGGATTCGAACCCACGCCTCCGGAGAGACTCGATCTTAAGTCGAGCGCGTTAGACCAACTCCGCCAAGCGGGCTAATTAATAAACTACTTCCATTTTTTTCTATTATTCACATTAAATTTACCTCGCATCGTATTTATTTATTTGTGGTAATAGAATTCACTATTATAAAGTCAATTTTTTGCTGTAAGGAAGTAAAATACTCAATCTGGGGTTTGAACCCAGGACCCTTGGCTCATAAGACCAATGCTCTACCTGCTGAGCTAAATGAGTATGATATTTGATGACCTTCTTAGAAGATACTATATTAATTTGTTTATTCTTTAAATCAATTTTTTAAAATGTTCTTTTAGTTCAATTACTTAAAATGATAATATCAATATATATTAATGGATCGTCCACTTGATAATGATGAAACCTGTATTATTTGTTTCTACCAACTTCCAAAGAAAAAAAAATATATAATTTGTTATACGTGTAACAAAAAATATCATTACAATTGTGTCATGGAATGGTACAAACAAAATAAATACAATGAACGTGTTTGTCCGCATTGTATGACGAATGATTTTTTATATGTTTTCGATGATAAATGGTATTATGATTATTGTTCTTGTTTTGGTTATGCTAAGTATAAACCAGTAATAAATATTAAATAAATCAGTCTTTTATAGATAACTCACATAAAGATGTCAGTAATGAGAATAATAATAATAAAAATAATATTATAATTGTTGGTCCATCTGGTTGTTGTTGTATCAAAGTCAGACATTCTTCGTCTGATATTTCAAGTCCCATTTCACTACAATGCATTATATAATTACGTTCTGTTTTTGTTTAAATAATAAATCAATTTATTATTTAATGAATACATACTCTTTTTCAACACAATTAAAACAAAATAAAATTACCCAATACTGTAATAATAATATACCAATTGTAATATTTCATATTGGAAATCAAGACTATCTAAAAAAATGCTTAGAATTTAATTCAAAGAAAAATCGTGTTTTTTTATTGGGAACATCTGGTAATAAAGAATTTATTAATATTAATAATGTTATTCATATTGATGTTAATAAATTAAACAATAGTTCAAAAATTAAAACATTTCAAGATCATTTTATAAACTTTTCTTCAAATCCTCACGATGCTGAATTTCTATGTTTTTTACGAATATTCTATATTTATCAATTTATGACCCATTATAATATCAAACAAGTATTTCACCTGGACAGTGATTGTATTGTTCTTAAAAATATTAATGATATATCTTTCAATAAAAACGTAGCATATTCTTATCACGAATCACAAGAAAAACATAAAATGAGAGCATGTATTCATAATGGATTATTAACATATGAATTTTGTCAGAAATTTATTGATTTATGTTTTGATATTTATGTTAATAAAACAAAGTTACATTTAATTAAACCCATCATAGAATATTTTTTTCAAAACGATATTGATGGAGGAGTTAGCGATATGGTATTGTTTTATTTATTGAGAAATAACGTCCAAAATTTAAATATACCTTTTAATGATGGAGTTTTTATGCATAATTTAAATATTGGAGAAGGATGGTTGGGTAAAAATCAGTACGAATTAATGGAAGATTTAAGTGGTAATTATATTATTAAAATTACTAAGAAGGATAACGAATATCAAATTTATGATATTATAAACAAAAAATACTATAATTTATATAGTATTCATTTTCAGGGCCAAGCCAAAAAACATCTAAGAAATATTGATACGTTTTTAAACTTAATAAAATAATATAAATAAATATTTTTTTGATAGTATAATGAAAAAAATATTTCTATTGATTGTATTTATTTTCTGTATTATCTTTGTAAATGGCCAGGATGGCAGAGCTAGATTATGGAATAAAGTTCCAAAATATCATGTATATGATGCTATTGATTCATTTTTGAATACACACCAGATATATGATTGTTTTTATTTTGTAGAAAAATCTACACAATTACGATTTAAATGTTTGCGTGAGAATAAATTAATAGATGTTAGTTTAGAATTAAAACCTATACGAAAACAAAATATACTATTTACGATGGTAAGAAGTGGTATGAATTGGATTTAATATCTACAATATAAGTTTAAAGATTTTCATTGTAATAATATAATGACAACATCTGTATCTCTTTTAAAACGCGAATGTTTCGTTTGTAATAAAATAGTTAAACCATCTATTGTTATGGACGCACATATTGTTTGTTATACCTGGCAAAAATCATTTGAAAAAGATAATAATATGTTATATTTCAATAAATATAACAGTTATACTTGTGTTCCATGCGGAAAAGATTTGATGATATGGGATAATTTTAAAAATAAACATGAATATTTATTGAATAGGACATTGAAAAAACAAAATATAAATATAACATTACCATTACCTAAAAAAATAGAACGATGCGTTACTTGCAACGGTTATACACCATATTTGACAAGCGATAGTATTTATATTCGTTTTGGATATATTGAAGGCATGGGGCAATTTTGCGAAGATTGTTATAATAAAACCATCGATAATAGATTTATGATGAGAGAATTTCATCGTGACTATTTATTTTAAATTGAAAAGAGTTTTTAAAATAAATAATAGTTATTATAACAATATGGCATCTTTAACAGGAGAATTTAAAACCAAACTTATGTGCTTCAGTTTAAACTGTAGCGATAAAACACAATCGGTAAAAGACCAGGTAAAATTTAGTAATAAAATATTTTTACCACCTAATGTTTTACATGAAATAAAAGATCAAGAATTTCCTATGTATTTTAATCTTAAAAATACAGACAATCAATTATCAGTTGTTTGTGCTGTTCAGGAATTTTCCTCCGCACCCGGTGTTATGTTTTCTCCATGGAGAATTATGGAAATGTTAGGTATTGTAGAAGGTCAACCCATAGAACTTTCTTTATGTTTTCCACCAAAAGGAGATTATGTAAAATTTCGTTTACATGAAACGGCTTTTGGTGAGTTATCCAATCCAAAAGTTGTTTTGGAAAAAGGCATAAATAAACATTATCCTGTTCTTTCAAAGGGCGAGACAATTGCTATTGAATATCTTGATAAAACATGGTTGATTGACGTTGTTGAAACAAAGCCAGCCGATGTTATACAGATATTGAATGTCGATTTAAATGTTGATTTTGATACTCCCATTGATTACATCGAACCACAGAAACTTAAATCACCTGAACCACCTACCGATGTGGTTTTCAATAATGAAAATAAACCATTACAACGTCCAAATCTAAAAAATTTCAAAAAAAATAATGGCTTTGTTCCATTTTCAGGTAAGGGTAACACATTAGGATCAAAATGATTATAAAAAGTATTTAAAAGTATTTTAAATATTAATTTAAAAATGTTTAATTTTTTTACTATCTGTTTTAAAAACTTATCTTTTTTATGTTCTCATATAGGATCAAAAATGAAAGATGATTTATTAATTGGAACCGAACATTCACGTAAAATAAATCCAGAATGTTGGACCCCAATACATGGGCAACCTAAACGACTTGCGACGGTATTGGCTGCTGTTAATGACGATGAAAAAAAGGAAATTATACTCACAGACCCTAAGTTTGGTATGTTTAGTTTAATGAAATATCATTTTAAAAGAGGATATAAAAATGATATATTAAAACAAAAAAACGCAATGTATTGTAGTCATATTTTTTCATTGTTGGCTTTCTTACCAATTGTAATTACATTTGCTCAATGGTTATTTTTTGGTATTTTATTAGCGAATGAAGCACAAGATTTCGATGGTAGTGTTTGTCCAAATCAAGGAACTATTCTTGAAAAATTAATGATGTTGGGTGTTTCAATGATTTATTTTGTTAAAAGTTTCTTTTTTTGGGATAACTTAACTGATCGAACCAGATTAAATAAAATGCAACCAGCTATTGATATGTGGGTTATGTTGGATACGTTTCAAGAATTTGGATTTGGTTTATTGGTATATGGTGCTAATTTATGGGTTATTTTTGTTGAAAATGATATTAAAGATATGGTCTTGAATAGTTTGGCATTTGAATTTATTATGAACCTGGATAATGAATTTGAAGAGATGTATTTCAATTATTTACCAGAAACTGCTGTTGATATTTATGATAATGTATTTGTTACTTATAGCGGTAATCAAGAAAAATTAGAAAAGAGAAAAAAATCTTGTGGGTTTAATTGTATTCGTTGTATTGCTTATGTACCTTTTAAACTATTGACCATTGGGTTGTTGATTTTTCCCATGTTTTGTTTTTGCATGATGTTTTATGGACCATATTGTAAATAATTATACTAATAATGGTTTATTTTCCTTTTTTTCTTTTAAATATATAGATAATACTGGAATACCAATGAAACAAAAAAGCAATGTCAATAATATTAATATAATATAAATCAATTCCATTGCTATTTTTGTATTTTTTATTTTAATCGTTTATACTCAATTCTATAAAATTGATCTTCATATATTTTATTCTGATTATCAACCCATCGTGCTAAAAATTTTTTATTATTATAATTTCTCCAATCACCATAATAATACATTGAATTTGTTTTATCAAACCAACTAACACGAATTTTACAATTATTTAAATGTTTCGGGATAATTTTACTACTAAACATAATTTGTTATTTATATTCTCAATAACAAATTATTCAATTTAATATTCTAAGAACATCGTTTTCCTCACTCATATGAATTAATTTTTTTCTAACAAATTGTAAATGTTCTAAATTTTGAGAACCAAATACATATTCCTTTTTTTTATTAAAAATTTTTTTGTTGCTTATTTTCCACATTTTAAATTTAAATAATTTTGAAATTTCACCCCTCCATATTGGATCAAATGTATATTTATGTATATTTTTTATTGTCCTACACGTCTTATGTTTTTTTATCATATTCCAATGTTCTATACTGTTATTTTTTAACTCAAAAAATCGTTTTCTCCATTTATCATGAAATAATGTCTTATAATTTATATAAATAATTCCCATTATTACATGATTCATTTTAAATGTTTTTTCTTCCGAAACTTTTATTTTTTCTGATTCCGAATCTTTTTTATTTATAATATTTTCGTCCATTACAAAGATGTAAGAAAAAAATTTTTTATTCTCTTTCTTTATTCTTCGAAAATGGAATGAATTTTTACGTTTCCCAATGTATTTGGCGACGCAGGTTTTAATAGGATTAATTCCTCTTCCATTTTCTTTGTTATTATTTTTGATAATTGCTTTTCTTCAGTGTTTAGTTCTCTATTATTTTTTATAAATATTCTAACAATAATTTCTTGATAATTATAATGATTTGTTACTTCAAAATCGGTTTGTTGTTTCGTATATCCTTCTGGATATACATTTTCTGTATGTTTGCTATCATAATATGGTATGTTTAAAAAGGGGTTATTACAATCACTTGAAAATCCTATTTTTGCTATTGAAAAATATATTTTCAACGAACCATTTAATCTTTTTAATGCTGTTAACGGTTGTTTAATATCACTTTTAAACTCTTGTATTTTATTACATATTTCTTTATGTAAATTAGGTGCCAATACTATTTCACTTAACATTTTTGGTAAATTTCTTTTATATATTTCCTGTGAATTATAATTAGTATCCATGATAGAAGAGTCTGGATACATCATATTAGGTATTCCTTTTTGTCCTTCTGTTAGTAAAATTTCTATTGCTTTTACAGTGTGATGATTATAAAATCTTTTATGTAATTTATATCGTGTTTGAAATAAACTATAAATTTCATCCTGTAACTTATCTGGCCAACCTAATACCTTTTTACCTTTATAATTTACAATTTTAACTTGTCTTATTAATCGTTCGTATTCACCCCCACATTTTATACCCAAATGGTAACTATCTCTCATTATATAATCTATTTTATCCACATCTATATCACATAATTTATTTGCAACAATTTGATTATGCCATTTTATATTACTATCAAATGAGGTTTTACCAGGAACAATCATATCACATATTCTTTTAATTCTCCAATCTGGTATAATTTCTTCTCGTATATTTATTTCTTTTATTAATCTCACTGATCTTTCTTCATGATCCCAGTACGATTGAAATTTTGAAAATTCATGCATCCAATTATCATATAAATGACTAAATGGACCATGACCTATATCATGTAATAATCCTGCTAATCTTACATCTTCCCATAAAGTATTTCTATATACATCCTCACTCTCTGATGATTTTGGAGATAAATACACAGTAGGAAATTGATTGTGTATTGTTTTTACCATAATACCTGCTAAATGACTTACACCAATACTATGTTCAAACCTACTATGTGTAGCACTAGGAAAAACAAAACTAGCTACTCCCAATTGTTGTTTCCATCTTAATGCTTGAAATTCTGGTGTATCTATAAATTTTCTCATGTTTTCTGTTATTGTTATATGCCCATGTATCGGATCGAATATTGTTGTTAATTTGCTCATTGTTTGAGTAAATTAAAAAAAAGTAATTTTTAATCAATTTATTTAATAAAAAAATTTTATATTATTATATTATTATTTTATTCGATCATCGTTCAGCTACTCTATTATACGATTGCTGAACCGTATTTATATAAGAGGATGGAACATTTTTAAGTTCCTTGTCTTTTGTCGTCTTCATCCTTTCATATCTCTCTTTATTTTTTCTTCTTTCATTAAGATATTGTAAATAATATCCAGTTCGTTTTCCACGACGCGTTTTCCAAAAATCCGACCACGAATTTGGTTCAACACTGTAATTTACTCCTGATGTTCCTGCTTCAGCATGAAAATATTCACCTTTTGGGTCATCATTTGGATCAACTATATGATGATTTGTGCTTCCATTCATTGTTGGAAACGCAACTGGTAGATATTTGGAATAATCTTCGCATTCTTCTATCTTAATTTCTGTCAAATACCTCTGTTCTGTTTTCTTTCTATCCTGCGAATTCTTGAAAGTTCGCTCAAGTTTACACTGTTCAAACCATTTTTTACTACCAGGAGCTAGGTAAGTTTTAAAATCTGCCGCTGTCTTAGGGTATTTAATTCTATTATCAAATACTGCCTTTTCTTGCTTCTTATTTCTACGAAAGTTTCTACGTCCTCTTCCTCTTCCTCTTCCTCGTCCGCGTCCGCGGAATCCTCCTCTCTTCTGTTGTGTTTTGTTTTGGTATGGCATTATTGTGTTATTATAAGTGAGTTGTCTTAAGTTGTTTTTTGTTGTTGTTTGTAAATATGTCTTATTTATTTTATACTTTTTCTTTTCAATTTTTTTTTAAATTTTGCAAACTCGTCATATATATCAGTACTAAGGACATTTTCCTTGTTCTTTTTTTTTGATTTTCTTGTTTTATTTTTACTCTTTTTTCTTCTTTTTCTTGTTTTTGTTTTTGTTTTTGTTTTTGTTTTTCTTACCATTAATATTTGTCTGGATTTTTATAAATACAAATATTTATATTTAAACATAATTATTATACATTTATTATAATGTCCGAACAAGAAGAAAATAAACAAATTGTTAATAAAACTTCAGAAGAAGTTAATGAAGAAACAATACCGGTAGTAGAAGAAGTTAATGAAGAAATCAAATCTGTTCCAGAAGAAATTGATGAAGAAACAGAATCTGTTGCTGAAGAAGTTAATGAAGAAATCGAACCAGTTTCTGATGAAGAAGACAATGATATTCTTAGTCGGAAGATAGATGATACATCAAGCGACGAAGAATCTATTGATGAAAATACTGAACTACTCAATGAAAAATTATTAGATGATTTAAAAACTGGTGATTTATTATTATTTAATGATAATAGCCCAGGAGTATTTGGATGGTTTACAAAAATGATTAAATGGGGAAGTCATAGCAATTATAGTCATATTGCTATGGTTTTAAAAAATCCAACTTTTTTAGATAAACAATTAGAAGGTTTGTATATTTGGGAATCTAGTTGGGAAGACAATCCCGATCCACAAGATGGAAAACATAAATTAGGTGTACAAATAACTCCCATCAAAGAAGTTCTTGATGCTTATAAAAATGGACATGTTTATGTTAGAAAAATTAATACCTGGGAATTTAGCCCATTTACTAACTATAATTTAAAACATATACATGATGTTGTTTACAATAAACCTTATGATATTTGTCCAGTTGATTGGGTAGAAGCTTTTTTGAAAAAAGATATTAATCCTCAAAAAACAAACCGTTTTTTTTGTAGTGCTTTAGTTGGTTATATTTATACAAAGGTTGGTCTATTGGTTCCTGAAACCGATTGGAGTATATTAGCACCAAATGATTTTTCATTATCTGGAGAAACCGTTAAATTTATGCCACCATTTAGTTTATTTCCACACGAAGATAAACTTCAATAATTAAAAATTCATTTGATATATTGCTTTACACGTTTTTTTACCAGCGAAATCTATTCCAATAAAACCTGGTTTTTCATTCCATTGTTTAATTTTTTTTACATTGTTACGAAACCATAAATTTGTGAAAAATGAAGCTATCCTAGGAGGAATTACTCCATAAAATGCTACATAATTTAATTGTATTTCAAGTATCTTATATTCTTCGTCTTCTTTACATTCTAATAAAAAATTTTTAATGTTAGATGTTACACTACACAAACTTTTTAAGGACCAACTATTATTAACTATTATGTTATCATAAGCATTTAATTTTCCTTTACATAAATGATTAAATATGAAATACTCAGGAAGAGGAACTATTTTACCTCTTAAATCTTTTATTTTAGTATTTATGTTTATATCTTCTTCTATCGTTTTGTATTTATTTATTTCTTTCCAAACATCACGTGTATCTTTTTCATTCCATTCATCTCTACTCTTCCATTCTCTTTTAAAAAATAAAAATACTATTTCACTAGGGTGTTCTTTCAAAAATTTGTTTATTTCATTTAAGACACCTCTTAATGTGTAATTTGATAAAAACCCATGTGGTATATTTATTTTCCCATCTTTTAATTTTCTAAATCTCAAATCAAATGCCCTTATCCCGACGTTCAACTGACCGGTTATTGATTTGTTTTGACATTTTGCCCATTGCCACGGCAAATATTCCAAGCATTTATAAGGATGCACCGCTCCTGAATCGTGTGATTTTGGTATTGCATTTAAATCTCTAATACGTCTATCGTCCTTTAATTTTTTCATCCATTCCATTATATATTTAATAATTATTTTTAATATAACTATATTTCGTATTCGTTAATCTAGTTAATTATTTTTACTTCATTAATATAATGAGTGAATTAGAAAAATATAAAAAACAAACTAAAATATTGAAAAAACAAAATACAAAAGTTTATAAAAAATTACATACTTTAATTAATAACGTTGAAAAAAATGTAGAACATACCATGAACAATAAAGAAGATGATGTAAGGTCTGCTTCACCACCCGCAGCAGGAGCTCCTTTACCATTACCATATCGCGATAATTCCATTAATTCCTGGGTAAACTCATTGCGAGCTAATATTTATAGATAAATACATTTAAAACCTAAAAATATAATTTTTTATTATTTTAATGTTAGAAATAATAAAAAATCATATATTTCATTTAGATGAAATATTATTGATGCTTCATTATAATTTTACAAAACAATCACACGAAAAATGGTGGTTAACGGATACACGTTTCGATGCCGATATTCGCGATGATATTACATTTTGTTATGATGTATTAAAAGATGTTTCCAGATCATTTGCTGAAGTAATTTGTCAATTACCTAATAATATTTCAATTGATTTTGTTGTATTATATTTAAGAGCACGAGCGTTAGATACCATTGAAGATGAAACACAGATACTAAATGGTGATTTGAAAAAAAAGAAAAAAATACTTAAATATTTTTATAAAGAAACAAATGATATATTATATGAAATTAATGATGTAAAACATCAGCGATTGATAAATAATTATAGTAGAGTTATGAAAGTAAGCTCTGTTTTATCCAATAAAAGCAGAACATTAACCAATAAAATTATAAAAAAAATGGCGAAAGGAATGATAAAGTATTTAGATTCAAAGATAGAAACGGTTGAACAATATAATGATTATTGTTATTATGTTGCTGGACTTGTTGGGGAAATATTAACACAATTTAGCGTTGTAAACGGTTTTGAAGATGCTAATTTTATAAAACAAACTATTAAAAATAAAAATGTTTTTTCGAATCATAGAAAAGGTGGATTAGATAAAAGCATGGGAATTTTTTTACAAAAAACAAATATCATTCGTGATTACAAGGAAGATATTGAATTGAATAAACAATGGTGGCCGAAGGATATTTGGGGAAAATATAGTGATGATTTTTCACGTCTTCCCGAATCTCCAAATGCTAATCATTGTATTAATGAACTAATCAATGATAATCTCGAAAATATACCTGATATTCTTGAATATTTAAAATTGGTTCAAAACGTTGATTATTTTAAATTTTGCGCAACACCACAAATTATTGCTCTACATACACAAGCCCTATGTTATAATAATGTTAAATTATATCAACAAAATTTAAAAATCCGAAAAGGTTTAGCTATTAAAGCAATGAAAGCCAATAGTTATAAACATGTTTGTCATCAATTCAGAAATGCTCTCAATATTATAAAATCCAAAATTGATAATAAAACTGAAATAGGATTGGTTACTGAAAAAAATATAATGATTATTGAAACTATTATTTCAAAAGAAATAGGACCTGAAAAAACTATTTTTGAAAAAATAAATCAATACTTATTTCTACTTATTGTTTTAGTTGTTGTTAATTTTCTTTTTTATAAATTTTCTACTTACTTTGACCCGACTAAAACGAATATAAATCCTCCCAATATAACTAATACCAATCCTCTTGAAAACCCAATTAATAATACTGAAATTCTATCTGGTAATAACGAAGATTTCGATATAAAAGAATTGGCAAAAACAGCCGGTAAATTATTTGGATTAAATAATGAGGATATTGAAAAAGCTATGGCATCTAGAACCAATGGTATAATGCAGAGCAATAATAATAACACAATGTCGTCTATGTTTAATATTAATTCGAATGAATTACCCTCTACTATGGGAATGCCTATGATATTTACATTATTTGGCACAAAAATATAATAAAAAAAAAAATTTAATTAATATAATGCTTAAAAGTCATTTTGCCAAATTATTACAAAAATTGAAAAATAGTAAAAACAAACAAGGAAAAGATGAACATGAAACAAAAAAAATAACTAATATTATAAAACGCAGACATCGTTCACAATCGCCACTGAAACTTGATAATATTTTAATAAAATTGAATTAAAAAATCATTATTATAATTAATATAAATAATAATAATAATGAATGTATGGTCCGAAAATATATTTAGTGATGATGAAAATTCCGATTATGAAATTGTAGTATCAGGGAATGATAGTGATAGTGATATGTCTATGCCTTCGTTAGAAGAAGCACCTTTAAATGAAGATGAGGAAATGTTTATTGAAGAAGCTACTATGCCAAGTCCTAACTCTATTGCTGGTGGTATCATTAATAATGGAAATGCTAGTAATTTTACTCAATATCTTTATCATTATATTGGCGGTCATGATGTCATAAACCGTGAAAATTTACTTACTCCAACAGGATACAGGAATTTAGGTCAGGGTCGGAATAGAATTCTTAGGCGAAATATACCTAGTGTTCCACGTCTTCAATTAAGAGAAGTTCAAAGAAATCTACTTATTGAAATAGATACACAAGACTGTGTTGATAAAATGATTGAAACTCTGGAAATTAATTATCAAAATCCTTTTGCTATTAAAATTCAAACTATTGTTCGAGGATTTCTCGCACGAAAAAAAATGATTTATTTGAAAAAAGTTCAAACTGCTAATAAAACTACGCATTCTTGTTGTGTTTGTTATAATGATTTACATTCATTAAATATGAGCGTTACTCCGTGTGGACATTATTATTGTTCAACTTGTTTGTTTACATGGATGAACCAAAAGAATACTTGTGCTATGTGTAGAACCGCATTGTATAGACCAAATATCGATATTAACCAATTGGATAGGTCTACTCGTCGGTCGGTTAGATATCATTCTAGATTACAGCGAAGAATAATGGAACTAGAAATGAATAAAATTAAACTTCAAGAAGAAGAGACCAAAATTATTAGAAGCGCAAATCAAGCCATGACACGACAAGTTAGAATGCGTGGTATGTTAGCAGAAACACGACAACAAATTGAAAATGAAGAATATAAACTTGATGAAATATATGATCAATATTTAGATCTCATTAATGACTGTAAAACAGAATTTAACATGAAAATAAAATTAGAAGAACATTTAAATGAAAAATTAAATAATAGTATTCAAAAATTCAATGACTATAAAGATGTTAAAATTAATAGAAAAAGAATTGCTGAAAAATTGATTAATAGAGAATATAAAAAAAAAATAAAGGCCACTCACCAACCATCGCCAATAGTACTTACATTAGAAGTATCAAATGATGATACTGATTATGATGGGTTTGCTTCTTTTTGGGATAATATAGATGAAGAAAATGAAGACCAATATGAAATAGTTAGTGAAGTTATGCTTTAAATATTTTACAATGTCATATAAAATATTTAATCTTTTTTATTTTTTGATATATTTCTATTTCTATACCATGTTAAAACCATATCTATTTTTTTACTCCAAAATATCTGTCCTTCAATAAATCCGTCAATAATTGCCATCACACCGCCCATTTTTTCTACTGATTCTACCGCAAGATGAACAGGTGCTATTGTAAATGATTGTGATAAGGATGTTGTTAAAGCAGGGCTATTTTTTTCGTAAATAATATGCCCGTAAAATTGTAAAAACCAGGAACTCGAAAGCATTACCAACGAATACCAAAAATGATTTGGCAACATCAATGTATATATTTTACTTGATACGTATATATTTCCTAGAAATCCTCCCATAAAAACGGCACAATAATCACTACCATACAACTTATAATATAAAATATAAAACAAAAATACTATAAAATCAACTTTTATAAATGTAGTGTTAAATACACTCAATAGTGCCATTGTATAAAATATGTTATTTAATAAGGCCATATAATGAATTTGTTTATTTGCTTTATTTTGATGATATTTTTCATAATTGTTCAAATCTTTTACTACTTTTTCTCCCAATGTTTGTTTGAATACGTCCATTGTCATTTTATTTATTGGGGTGTATATGCCTGTAGGAACAAAAAAAGGCATATCTTTCACCAAATCTTTTAAATCTTTTAAATCTTTTAACTCTTCTTTCACTTGTTCAGTTAACAATTTATCTACTTTATTTAATGTCTCTGCCATCTTTTCCTCTTTCTTTTCGCCATCACTATTGCAATACGCAAAGTATAAAGCAGGATCACTAGCTACTTCAATTATTTTTTCATCATTCCAATCTGGATACAGTTCTTTTAACTCGTTCTTCGCTTTAATATTTACACCAAACTCATCAAACAACTCTTCATCATTTTCTGTCGAATTTTCTGTCGAATTTTCTGTATCATCAGAAGTTGTTGACATTTCTTCATCATTTTTATTATATACATCATCTTTAAAGTCAGCTTTTGTTGCTTCACTCATATACTAATTAAAAAAGTTCTATATTTAAATAGATTTGATATATCTTTTTCATTTTTTATTTTGTTTTCTCTTTTCAGCTTTTTTTGCAATTTCTGTTTCTTTTATTCTCATTCCACGAGATGTATTTTTTCCATATTTTTTAAAAGTATTTTTTTTCTTATCTTTACCCTTCTTACGAGGCTTAAAATCTTTTCCTTGTTTTATTTTAACCATGTTACTAATTAACGTATATATTTTTTAATTTTTATATTCAATTTTTTTATTTAGCAAATTACTTATATACAATCAAGTACTAAATTTTTATTCTTATAATTATGTATCTATATGAATGATAATTATGAAAATTATGATAATATGTCCATGTCAATGATGTTGGAAACACGAAAACAGATTTTTGATACATCTATTCCAAAAATATCTCCATCTATATGGATCCCAAGTAATAACATAACACATTGTTATGGTTGTTCTACTCAATTTACTATGTGGAATAGAAAGCATCATTGTAGAATTTGTGGGCGAATTTTTTGTAATGCTTGTACTACATCTAGAGGTCGTATTTCTAGTTTGGTTAATATTACAACTCCCCCAAATAAATCATTCTCATTAAGCAGTCTATTAGAAAAAAATGAAGAAAAACGCATGTGCGAAGGTTGTAAAAAGAAAACGGATTTTATAAATAAATCTTCAGAAGATATTTATATTTTTGCTAATCTTCCCATTGTCATTGTTGATTTTTATAACCTTAGATTAGTTTGTAAAAAATGGTGTAAATCTATTAATACTATAATTTCTTTTTATAAGGGCATTCAATATAAATTACCATCGCAAAAATTCTCAAAATTAGAACGGACAATATTATGGACACATCGTAAAGAATTCTCCGGACACTATCATTTGATGACCCGATGTATGTCAAGCATTACACAGTCATATGATATTTCAAATGTGGATAAAATTATTGATTATTATAGAGGTCATGGTCAGTTATATACCTGTAAAGAATTAGGTTGTAAACGGAATTGTTCCTCTGTTCCAAAAATAGAAGAAATATTGGAACTAACGTATCGAAAAAATGTTATGGCGAATAGAAATGCACGAATATGGATTATTAATGAATTAAAAAAAAGAACTTCATATGAAAATAAAAATAATATGCCATGGTTAGTTAAAATCGCCAGGGAGTATAATGACATTGGAACCGTATCTATTATTCCCAATTGTGTAATTGATATACAATTAACATTTGCTTTTTATTACGAATGTAAATTTCAAATGCTTGATCCATATATTGAAAAAAAATTATATCCACTGTTTAATCGTTTTTATAATTTATTGGACAAAGAAACTAGAATGGAACTCGAAAAATGTGATAATTTTATACAATTTATTAATTATCATGTTAAAAATAACGTAAATATAAATGATTTCCATCAAAAAATTATTCGTTGGTTTGATAAATATAAATATGTCTTATTACCGTGGAACCCTGAAATAAAATGTATTAATATTCTTACTGAAGGTATTGCTATTATTCGTTCTTCTACCAAACCGTGGAAAATTCCATTATTAGTTATTGATAATGAGAAACAAAGAATAGTTAATTTATTAGTGAAATTAGAAGATGTTCGCAAAGATAAATTAACTATGATCGTTGCTTCATGGATTGAACGAATATGTAATGATTATGTTAATATAAAGAAATATGATGTTTTCCCTATTGATACTGAAACTGGATGGATTGAAATGGTTGACCATACTTCCACATTATATGATATTAAACATAAATATCAATCGTCACTTTTAAATTTTATTATGGATTTAAACCCTAATTATACCGTGAAACAATTGCGGGAAAAATTTGTAACCACATGTGTTTCTTCCTGTGTTTTATGTTATGTTCTAGGGGTTGGTGATAGACATATGGAAAATATTCTTGTCACAAAAGATGGAGAATTGTTACATATAGATTTTAGTTATTTATTAGGAGATGATCCTAAGCATGTTCAAGTTGAAATGAAAATAACCGAAGATATGCTTGATATGTTGGGTGGTAGTGGTTCTATTACATTTAATCAGTTTAAAAATAAATGTAAGGAAGCTTATAAATTAATTAGAAGAAGAAGTAGTTTATGGTATATTTTACTAACTTATTTATCATTCTCCAGGCCCGGAATTAAAAATTATCAGAACGATTTTTTAACTATTAAAAATCATGTTATCGAACGACTTATTCCTGGGGAAAATGAAGAAGAAGCTTCTATGCAAATTATTAATATTGTTGAACGTTCTACCAAATCTGATTGGGGCGATCAACTTTCTGAATGGACACATGAACTTAGCAACCATGCTAAGAGTTTTACTAAGGTTATGAAAAGCACTATTTTTACTATGGATTAATAATATTCAAAGTTGATTTAAATATTATTTTTTAACATATTGTAATGCCTGTTGTACGAACTTGTTTTCATTGTAATAAAGGTTTTTTAGCTTCTAGTTATCAAATGATACGCCATGCTGAAGAATGCAAACAAAAAATTTTGTCAGGACACAACCGTCCTATTTACCTAGAAAAAGGGTGGAAAGAATATTGGGTTAGTAAAAGTTTATATACAGAGGGTTAGACAATGTGGGTAAATTAATGATGATGACCTATTGAAATAAATTTTTTGTTTTGATTTTTTTGTGATAATTCTAATAATGCTTCGGCCACTGTTTCCTCATCTGTTTTTAATAGGGAAATATAACCGTAATCTATTAATACTCTTTTCGGAAATTTTGTAATATCAGTAGTGAAATTTGGTGTCGTTTTCGCAAAAGCAACTTTTGGCAATACTATTCCTATGTCTTTTAATTTGGCTTGATATTCCACCGTATGTTGGTCGAATTTTCCACCTAATGGTAATTTCATCTTAAATGTTTGTTTTCCAGATCGTGATTGTATTTTATAGCGCTGCTGTATACGTGGTAAATAATGACCGTATGTTCTAGTATGGCAAAACTGATATGCCATTTTTCCGGAGGGCCACTCATAACCAGGCAGGCCATAGCACATGCCTAGTAAGTCGCTCTCATGCTTTGTTAACCCTAAGTATTCATCAGGATGATAGGACATTACCTTACTAATTTTAGTAGTGTTAAAATTAGTGATAGGGCTGATAAAAGCCGATAATGATGGGCTATCCGCTATTTCATGTGGGGTATGCTCGTCCCATACTATTAGCATAGGGTGAGTATTACAATCTACTGTTACAACCCTACGTCTACCACTATAGTGTTGGTTCATGAATGCTGGTTCAGGCTTAGTCCAATGTTTACACCCGTGCTTTACCCAGTAATCGTATAGGGGCTTCAAATTTGCGCCGTTCATATCCCAGAATACGAATTTTCTTAATCCTGCTACACCTACTATTGTAGCCTTCTCACCGTGTGGTGATAGGGTTATTTCACCCGTATTCTTATCTTTCAAAAATATTTCCTTACCTTCTATGTGTAGGCTATTATCATTATAACGATTTTTATTATTCATCCTTAATCTATTGGGTGCGTAATTACCAGACCATTCCTTACCGTCTTCTGTTTGGTATAGCTTTACCATTGCTTCTCTGAATGTATCGTCATTTTGAATTAAGATATTTAAGGGTGTAGCGTATTGATGTATCATACCCTGTGTAGCATCTGGTACTTTTGGAGCCTTAAATTTTCTAGGATCCTTTTTCATCTCCATAGTAGGCTCTACTACATTTTCGCTTTTTTTAAATACCCGATTAGCGTTGCTGTATAGCTGTGTAGCATTTAATGCTGCGTCCCTTTCTGCTGTTGTAATAGTATTTAGTGGTATTATTACTACTCCAAATTTCCTTAAAATTTTAAGGGCTTCATCGCCTCGAGTAGAGGCAGTTACTGTTGGTATGTTAACCTCAGTTGGTTGTTGATACTTTGTTCTTGGCATTTTAATGCTATTGTCTTGTTATTATTCTATACAAAAAAATATTTTTCTGAATCAATTTTTTAAAAATTTTTAAAAAAATATTTTTTAATTATTTTTACGCGTTTTTTTCTTTGATTTCTTTTTTGCTTTTTTAGTTTGCCGCGTTTTTTGTTTCCTACTTCTTCTCCCAACCTTCTTCATATTCATACTTGAAGTACAGGACATACACTTACGTTTAGTTGGTTTTTTACTTCTTTGTTTCTCTGTAAATTTTGTGGGAGATTTCTCACTCTCACACTCACTACATCTAATGGTTCCTTTTTTTAAGTTTGTTGGTTGTGATTTTGAATTAACAGCAGTTAACATCATAGCAGCATTTCCCCATGTATTTTGAACACGTTTTTTATTATTTTTTTTATTATCATTCATTTTTTTTTCTTGTTTTATTGTCTCGTTTTTTATTTTTCTTGATAATGCCCTTTTCTTTTTTTTATCGTCGCTATTCGTTTTTGATTGCTTCGCGCGATTTTCATGAGCTACTGATTGTGGTGTACTTGTTGGGTGCTGTCTTTTATGCTTTTGATTTACCAATCTTCTTGAATTAATAACCAAATCATCGAGATAATTCAACGCCTTTTCTCTTTCTTCTTGTATACTTTCATCCGTTTTAGCGTTTTTTTTTGATTTAATTCTTGATGGTAAACTATTAAATTCAGTTGATGTCGCACTAATAGAACTTTTAAATATATAGTCCTCTAATGTTTTGCTATTATTACTAGCAATAACATATAGTTCATTTAATACGTTCGCTATTTTTGTATTCTTTCCTAAGCTAATCGAACCTCTATGAAGATTGCCATGTATATCATTATTGTTATTACTATTTATATTTATTCTCTTTTTAGCTATATTATTCGCTAATTCAGCTAAACCCATTTCACTTATCCACCCATTAGCTCTTTTTTTTCCCGTTCTATCATTTGATCCTTTTTTATTCCATTGTTTTGGTATAAATCCTGATAAATTGAAAATTCCGTTTATAAATTCATTAGCACCGTCGCGATTTGCATTTATATACCATATCCCTTTGTCTTTTCTAAGTTTTGACGTTCCTCCTACTTGATTAATCATATATATATTATATCAATATTGAAAATTTATTTAAAAAGAAGAGTAATTTATATATAATGTCAAAAAAAATAGATAATTCTAATAATATATTAGAAAAATTTACTAAAATTGTTCCATATACACCATATATTTGTTCAAGTATTTTAGGTTATTATTCATATGATTTGCTTAAACCGTATATTCATGTTGGACAAACAGGTGTTGATTATTATGCTGAAGCTCATTTATCCTCATGGAACGCACGAATTCATACTATGGGTATGCCTTTTACTATTTTTGGAATATTACAATGGATCCCAACATTGTTAGGTCTTAATTATAACCAATCAAAAATGCTCGCGTATAATTTATATACTCTTTATGCCGGTCATTATTTCCGAATTGATAAAAGAGTTTTTTTAATGTATTTAATGTTTTATTATCTTCCTTTAAAATACGCAATCAATGAATATAAAATACACGACCCTTCTACTCTACGATGGTGGTTGTTTAAAAAAGGATTTATTACTTCTTTTTTAGCATTAGGAATTCAAGAAGGTGTTGGTCATTATATCGGGGGTGATATTGCCAGTCGTCCTGAAGGCGTATTAAATGCTATTGTTTATGCCATGTACTTTTCCGTTGGGCATTGGTTTTAATATTTTATTATTATATATATGGGTTATTTTACCATATTTTTAAGTGTTTATTATGGGTTATGGGGGGTTATCGGTATATATGAATATTATTTTAATATAGCTAGTAAAACATTATATATAAGAGATCGCGATGGAAATAGATATCAACAATTATAATTATATAAATAGATATTGATGTATTTATTTATATGAAAATTTGTGTAACTGGTGGAACTGGTTTAGTTGGCAATGCAATTAAAATTTTTTCGGATATGATAGACTATCATACATTTTATTATGTATCGAAAAGTAAAGCAGATAATAATGATGGAAAAGGTTTGGATTTAACTATATTGAAAGATGTTGATGATTACTTCAAACGTAATCAATTTGATTATATTATTCATTTGGCCGCCAATGTAGGTGGTTTATATAAAAATATGAATGGGAATATTGAAATGTTTAACGATAATATTTTAATAAATATGAATGTTTTATCCGTCTGTAACAAATACAACATCAACAGAGGTATTTTTTGTTTATCATCCTGTATTTATCCTAATAACCCAAGTCGTTTTCCTATGGACGAAACGATGATACACGAATCACCACCGCATATTTCTAATGAAGGATATGCTTATGCTAAGCGGATGCTGGAAAAACAATGCTCTCACTATAATAAAGCATTTAATAGAGAATATATTTGTCTTATTCCAGTAAATTTATATGGCAAACATGATTACTTTAATTTAAAAAATGGTCATTTTATTCCTATGATTATGCATAGATTTCATAGAGAATTATTACTGGGGAATGAATTAGTCGCTTATGGGACGGGTAAACCATTAAGACAATTTCTATATGTTGAAGATTTTGCCAGGATAATTCTTGATGTTTTATTAGGTGAACACTATAATGTAACTACACCTCTTATTTGTTGTAATGATCAGGAATATACAATAAAGAATATTGTTGATATGATTGCTTTTTATATTGGCGTTGATACCGATGCAATACATTGGGATACCACAAAAAGTGATGGTTGTATGAAAAAAACGGTTACTAATGCCAAATTTAAATCTTTTTATCCTGATTTTCACTTTACACCAATTGATAAGGGATTGGAGAAAACATATGGTTGGTTTAAAGAAAATTATCCTTATATTAGAAAATAAATTAATTATTAAAGAATAAAGCCAATACAATAAATCCACCAATTATTGTTATGTTTTTCATGAAGAAATAAAATTCAACTCCATTTGGTGGAAAATGATATAATAATGTTGCTAATAAAGTAAATATCCCTAATCCTATTGCTGATAAACTTGCTAAAAATTTTAAATTTGTATTAAATATCGCCAGGATAATTATTATTGGTGCCAATAATTCCAATACTATTACACCTAATAAAGATAATTTTGAAAATAGTTCAGGTAACATCTTGAATATTGGTTTTTTACTTAATCCTGAAGCTGTTGCTGAAAAATTTTGTATCTTATTTATTCCTGAAAAAAAATACATCGTTGTTAACATTATAACACCCACTAGTAAAATTATTTTTTTTATACTTAAATTTTCCATTCTATATATATAAGCATGGAATTAAAATTAAAATTTTTTGATAAAGAAGAATGGAGTATGTATGGCACTATAAACGTAATGATCCCTTTTTTATTATTGATTGTTTTACAGCAAAAAATTAGCTATGATACTTTAATTTTAGCTTCTATTATTGGTATGATGAAAGGAGATCTAATACCTAAAATTATTTTCACGGGTTTCTTGAATTTTTTAGTATATGAAAAAAATATTGAATGGATTTTTAGAAGTATACTATTTGTCGTTTCTACATTTATTATTCATTTTATACCTTATAATAATATTGTTCATAAGACTGTTATGAATAATAATATCCTACTATGGATTATGCGAAGTATTGTTTTAATTTGGATGTGTTATATTTTCTATTTATTTATTTGAGTATAAATTATATGTCTGATAACAACATAATTTATACTAAAAATTATATCAATGATAAACGTATCTCTAATTTGGAAAATAAAATTATTGATTTAGCCGAAAAATTTGAACGAATTGATGAAAAATTAGATCGTATTATCTGTTTTTTTGAAAAAGACATCAAAGAAAATTGTGATAAAATGGGCGAACATATTGATTTTGTTGAAAATGTTTATGAGAATGTTAAAAATCCTCTTGGTTATTTATGTAATAAATTATCTTATGTGTCTGGAAGGAAACAATACAGTCTTGAAAATTATGATCATGATGAAAAATGTGATAGCGATATCGAAAAATCACAAGAAGCAGAAGTTTAAAAAAATTTTCTAATTAATAATCCAGTTATTATCCCAAATGAATTAAATATTATATCTTTTTGACTGCTATCCCAATACGTAGTATATTCTATAGTATCTTCGTTTATTCTTGTTCGTTTTGATTTTTTAACGAAATCTTTTTTTCCAGATTTTTTTGTAATATGTTTCATTAACGATTCGATTATTTCCCAACCAACTCCCAAAATAAATAATAGTTTCCATTCCAATGGAAAAATATATGTCAACGCAGCAAAAAATACATAATGTGTCATTGGCCAATGACTTACAGCAAAATTGAAATAAGGAACATTAAATAATTTACGGTTTAATGGATCTTTATAAATCGCACAGTTATCATACTGATTTAAATATGAATAAAAATATATTAATATACCTAATCCTATACTACTTGCTATTAATATAACTTTATATTTATTGGATAATTTTTTTGGTAAAAATTTATTACCAAATTTAGGTACTAATATACTTCCCATATAGGCCAATAAAAGAATTATTTTATCTGTAATTTCATCATGATCTTTCATACATTTATTCTCCGGTAATTTTTCGGTACTTACCATTTATAATATATAAATATTATTTTCATCAATTATATTTATTTGCTATTATTTGATATATCTGTGATGATATTATCTAGTGTTTCAGTTATGATATTTTCCGTTGGTTCTCGTTCTGGTTCTCTTTCTGGAATAGTTCTATCGTGAATGGTTATTTTTACATTTTCTTCTAACGGATCATCATTATCATCTGATGACGAATCATCTATTAGAATTTTATTGAATTTGGTCATTTTTTTTGTTAAAGATTTCAATGTCATATTTTTCTTTTTTTCTTCCATATTTTTTTCATATTGGGTTTGTTGTTCCAATATTTTTAGTTTATTTTCCAAATCATATTCGCCTATTATACTATTTCTTTTCTTTTCATGATCTTCTATTGCTTTACTAATCTTATCCTGTTCTTCTTTTAAAATTTGTTCCTTGTATTTCTTCTCATCGTCCTGTGCTTTTAATAATTTTACCATTCTTTCTTCTTCATCTTTTTCTGTCCTAAAAACATCTATTGGTTCTAATTTTAATATAGCAGGAACTGAAAAAGCTGGAGTTATACCCATTGGATTTTTTTTAGTTACATTTAATATTGATGAATTGAATTCATTTAATATTTCAGGCGGAACTGCTGGGCTCTGTTCTATTAATCTATCTATATCACCTCTACATTGTTTTATGTATTCAATACCAGGCATTGTTCTTTCATCCGCTGGTAATGATAGTTCTACTGCTATGTTTCTACTTAATTTTGAATATGCTATACTTGCTGCTCTATGACCTTCTAAAAGTTCTGATACACGTAAAAATTGAGATATAGTCGTAATAAGACCAGCAGCTAAATTCAACGTTCCTATCAATAAAGGTGCCCATGTCTTAGCTCCTTCTGGAAAAGAACCCTGAGCAAAGTTCGCCGTACCCGTAACCGTGGATATTATAATAACTGGTATTGCATATCGCATATTTTTTTTATTATAATTTTGATAAGCACGCTCATGCATCCATCTATAGCAACCCGCTTGTTCGCTCCAATCTTTAAGTATATCTTCTTGTTGGCTATGCCACGAACGTTTCATTTCTTCAGGATTTATTTTTTTTTTGTCTGACATCTATATGATTTAATATTAGAAAAAAATTTTATTTTGCTTAATATTCTAATATCCTGTCCAATATTTATTTATCGATGCTTGTTTTTTATTCCATTCATTATGAGATTTTTTTATTAGTTTTTCAAATTCTCTTATCTTTTCTTCTTGTTTTTCAAAAGCACGTTCCAATTTGTTTTTTGGCACATGATTTACATTTTTTTTATGGTTTATTATTTGCTTGCCTAATTTATGCAAACGTCCGTAGTTATTTACTATTCTTACAAATGACATTATACATTAAAAAATTTTTTAGTTTTAAATTGTTTCTATTTATACTTCAGCCGTGTTTGGCGTCAATGGGTCATGATCATCTATTTCTGTTCTAATTATATCGTTTCTGGTCAATGTAACTACTGGTATTTCATCTTCAACTGTTGTCACAGCTATTTCTTTATCTACTAATAATTCAAAACCGTATTTTTCAGCAAAATTTTCTGTATCTAATTTTATATTATAACCACTAATATAATTATCTATTTCACCATACTTATCTTTATATACATTAGATGGTATTAAGTCTAATTTGGTTATTTTTTTTAGTTTTTCTTGTGATGCTGTTGACGAAGCAATTACCCAATCGTGATATCCCAGGGTTTTTGTAAATACTATTTGTGTTATTTTACAATCATTGCCCATTTTTTGTTGTAGTGTATTGTTTACATCTTTTAAAGCACTTAATAATGAAGGATTTATACCTACAAATCTTCCCTGACAGATACCTATAAATTCCATAGGCGCATTTGGATCTCTAGCAAATATCTTTTTTACTTCTTCTGTTATATGTTTACGTGCTGTCGGATGCCCAATTATAATATTGAATTCTTTTGGATCCATAACTGTTAATGTTTTTCTATTTTTGTTTGATACGAACCATTTATAAGTATTTCCCTGTTTATTTTTAAATATTTGGGTATTAATACATTGTTTTTGTTCAGTTTCTTTTGGGGTAGTTAGTAAATTACGTATAAAATCCATGTTGTATTTTGTGTGTTTCATCTATTTAATTCTTGAATTTTTATTTCAATTTTTTTATTTTCTTATTTTAAATGTTAGAATTAGAAAATAATTATTCAGCAGTAGATCACGTTTTCTCTATTCCTGATTTAAGATTATATATTTTACAATACTCTATTGGCGAATATCCAAAGAAACAAACTATTCGTTGTAGAGATAAAATAAAAGAAAAGATAGACCGTATTATATTTAACTTTACGTTTACTACATTATCTTGTTTTTACCCAGGTGTTCCTAGGGGATTTATTCGATAATTGCCTATTGTCTATTATTATAAAAATTATTCCAATTTAAAAATACGAACAAATCCTTTATCGGAATTAGCATCACAAGAAGAACCAACAATAATCATGCCATTATTTGAAATAGCAACATCCTTGCCAAAAAATTCCGAAGCAGCTTCTCCAGTTATGATTTTATCATCAACGACATAAGCATTACCATCTTTCTTATAAACAATAATCATACCATTATTATTATTAGGAGTGTCATAACTTGAATTTCCAACAATAATTTTAGAACCATCTTTACTAATATCAAGAGTATGACCGAATTGTTGAGTCTGGCCACCATAAGTACTGTTTATAGTAGTATCTAAAGTAAAAGTATTTACACCGGCATCCTTTTTATAAACATTAATATTTCCTTGATTTTCATAAGGAAGAGAAACTACAATACATTCACCATTTCCAGAAATAGCGACTTGTCTACCAAACAAGAATCCAGATGTTCCTGCGTTACCAAGTAATTCTTGAACTGAAGCCCAAGTACCACCAGCACCGATAGTTCCAAAAATATAAAATCCGTTGTTAGTTCCAACAACAAGTCTTGAACCATCAGTATTAAATGCGATACTTTTACCAAACTCAGTCACATTTGCGTTAGCATTTGAAATAGTCTGGCCTTCTTTTGCGTATAGTCCGGTTCCAGCATTTAATTTAAAAATTTGGATATCTTTTGGAACATGAGACGAAACAGCAACACGGTCAGCATTTCCACTTATAGCAACAACCGCACCACCATCATTATTAGTACCTTCAAATCTATGTATTTGTGTGAATTGATTGTTATTTGTGTTCTTTCTAAGAACTATACCAGAACCAGTACTGGTATTCATATCCATTTCTGAATAAATAACAGTAAGTCCGTCATCACTAATAGAAATAGTGGAAGGTACACCAACATTACCGATTCTCCTATTGTTTGCTGTAGGATAATGAGTGCTAACTTCATCATAATCATCACCATTATTGTTAAGTTTAAAAATATGAAGTGAACCTTTACCGCTAGTAGTTCCTGGTTGTGAAGGAGTATCTTGTGCGATGACCGCAATGAAAGTTCCATCTTCACTCATAGCAATACTTTTTCCAAATTCAGTGTCGTCGATGGTAGGGAGTAATGTATCAAATAAATTCCAACTTTGAATGAGAGCTACTACTGCTGATGCTACTGCTTGTTTTGGTTTGTAAACTCTTCTATTTATCAATCTAAAATTGACTCTTCCTTTTCCTGTACTTGAAACCAGTGCTGGTTTGTTTTTAACATTGTTTAGTTTTACACGTTGTGCTTGAAGCAATCTTTTGCTGCTAAAATGCGACATTATAACTATTGTATATATTATTTTTTATACTAAATTATTTACTTAATTTACAACCATTACCATCTAACCATTGATTTGTTGCTATAAAATATATACGATATCCCCACCAAAACACCATCATCAATATCCATGTTATACCTCCATATTTTACATAACATTTTGATACCTTCTCCGATAATTCTCCTTCATTATGATCATTCCTTTTTGCTGTATAATATCCACAACAACAACTACTACATAACATGAATATACAACCACCCAATGAAGTGCTTAATGATATTGCAAATAAATCCAATCGTTTCATTATTAAATCTCCTATACCTATTATCGCTGTTGGAGGCAACACATTAAATATTAAAGTAGTATAATAACTTTCACCTGTAGATATACATTTATTATCCCATTTATAACATTTGGTTATCTCACAAAAAGAATTATTATTATGTTGTATTAAACAATCGCCAGGACAAACACATATTGCTCTTGATTCTGGATAGGTACACGGGATTTTTTCTATTGGTTCACACAATACTACCGGGAATACTGTCAAAAATATTAACAAATACTTATTCATGCTTATAATATAAATAGTTTGCTGTATTTATATTATTTTCAGATACTTTTATTGGTGCCTTTTTTAAAGTGCTTAAATCAACGTGGCTTGGTCGTTATCTTTTTCAATTGGTTTAAGCTGTAATGTTCTATTTTTTTTATACGTTTCTTTTTTACAATGTGTTACAACATAAAAAGCGGATACAAACATTAAAAAAAACATCATTACTGAACCAAATATTATTACTAACAATTTTATTTCTTCTAATTCTGTTTGTAAATTTTGTAGTTCTGTAAAATTATAATTTCCAGTTTGTTGTGGGTGAGCCTCTATCATTGGATTGTCTGAATACGACATTATATTAGTTGTATTATTTTCTTTAAACTATTTGGACAGAAGATTTGCGCAATAAAATCCTACAGAATTTACTATAAACCCTCTTGTTAAACACAGTGGTAATCCTCTCATGTAATTTTTTTGATTTATGCTTTCCTTTAATGTATAACCCATTTGTATCCTTGTTTTAATTGTATCAATTGGATAAGGAATTAACCAAGTTAATATTCCCGCAATACCTCCAGATAAAAAACTATTGTTTGTTTTCCTTTTGAAATAATAATATGTGTTGAAGTATACTGGTATTGCTATTACTTCTCTCATTATTGTAATGTTCATACCTAATGGCCAGGCTAATTTATATTTATAATTAGGAACCAATTGTTTTTGTATTTTTAAATATTCTATTGGTGTTGACATTATACCAGAAATTATACCAGAGATTAATGCCGAATGATTATGATAAAAATAAAACTGTGACCCTATTATTACTGAATTGGATACAAGGGGAAATGTTATTCCACTGTATAATCGTTTGATATTATAATGTGGTTTTATATTGCTCTGCTTACATGCTTTTAATGTATCAAATGGATGTCCTGATAGTGTTTGTGCAATACCGGATATAGAACCGGCAAAATAATCATTCATAATATATTAATATATGTTATGAATTTAAGTTTAAATTATTATTTAAGTAAACATACCGGTGGATTATCTTGATCATCTCGTGTCAGTGTATTGTGCCAATAATGTCCTCCATGGCTCCACGGCACTTTAATCCACGCATTATCTATTTGCCGTTGTGTATAACGTGGTTTGATATTTTGTCGGGCAGGTTGTTGGCTCTTAGTATGATAGTATCTATAAGGTCTAGCCGTGATAAGTTGTAGGGGTGCTAGTAAAAAAAAGATGCCAATAAATGACATAACTTTTGTACAGGTAGATGTTTTTTGAGATTTCATTATACTATTTTTATGGAATTTGTTTTAAGTTATTTAAATAATTATTATAAGCGACCACCAGCACCAGCCAAGCCATCAAGATGTTCGGGACTAGTAGGGTAAATATGGAAGCAATCTTCTTCTTCCCCATAGTCTTCTTCATACAATACGAACATCGTACCTTCGCCCATAGTTTTAATCGGTTGATTATCTTGAAATTGAACGAATACAGGACGCTCCTTATTTCTTACGTGTATTCGTATCCAATCTTCTATATCTTGTTCATATCCTGCATAATCAACTCTATAGTTATTTACAGATTGGTCTTCACTATTTTTAAATTTATAATTAATAAAATCAATAGCTTTTTGCCAAGTAAATCCTTCATCATCACGTTCCCATATATCTTCATTACCTCTTCGCCATTCTTCAGTATTAATAACAGTATAATATTTGTATTCGTATTTTGTTTCAATTCCCATGTTTAAATTAATATAGATTATATCAGAAAAAAAATATTCAATTTTTTTATAAATATAATATAAATGGATAAAGATTTAATAATTAATTTTCTCGCGGGTGGTATATTGATTGCTATTTGCGGTTTTCTCAGCAAACATTACGGAGGATATGTCAGTGGTTTATTATATGGTTCCATGCCATTAGCAGCCTATTATCTATATTTTTATAGTATTTATGTCAACAAAAATAAAAAAAATGGTTTTAATTTTATTAATGGATCTATTATTGGTGGTATATTATGGGTAATGTTTATTGCTTTGTTATATCCATTACACTACATGTTATTCATGTGATTGTTCATATATGATAGGGTGTCATCTAGTGCTGTGTCCATGCTATATATATGATAGGGTGTCATCTAGTGCTGTGTCCATGCTATCCCCAGTCCATCCCCAGGCAAAACAAGGTATCCACCAAACAAGGCCCTATCCATTAGACTGGAAAACCGGGCGCAGTCTGGAAAACCGGTAGCAGTCCATATACGGTATAATACATGTATATACATTAAAAAATACTCACTACCTCTATCTCCGTTTTAATTGCATTGGCTTTACGATTTTTATATTTTCTTACTCTCACCATTTGGACTTGCTATCGTCATTACCCACAGTTATTGAGCCATTATATACCAAATCTACTACGTTTGTTTAAAATATATAATGGAGGATGAACCCTCACCCCCAAAGAGTATGCCATAAAGAGGAATTGAACCTCAACTTTGTCCCCACAATTAGGACTACTCACACCTGCTATGGCTATTAGAAAATTTAATTTCTCTATTAATATTGCAATTAATTATTCTCCTGTGTAATATGCCCCAACCATCGCATATTACTGTGATTATCTTCATAATCTCCATTCCCAACCAATCCCCTGGGATCTTCTATTATTATTGCTCATCGCCTATTCTCCATATCGCACCCTTGTCATTTTTTCAACCGCGACTTATTCGGACACCGTGTGCGGTGCCACACCTTCGGTTGGTGCTAGGGGTGGGAGCTACCCACCTGCTATTATACGATAT
>MDSV01211453.1_pt1 | contig 29799 bp, 35 predicted proteins | sample 810851 | NCBI WGS metagenome assembly MDSV01 (sample SAMN05326640, study PRJNA326480) | marine metagenome | isolation source: seawater | place: Atlantic Ocean: North East | collected 2012 | reverse complement strand
TTAAAAGAATTGTTTGCATATGGAAAAAAAGCTGAAAATGAAAAACTGGAAGCACTTGTTGATGATCGTCGCCGCGACAAGCTTGATTGGATTGACGATAGGATGTCGGACACTACCGAGGAAGCTGGACGCGACCAAGACGATAATCTTGAACAATGAACGAGGATTCGAGGATGCCTACACTGCATCTCCTGAGTCTAAGGCGTTTGTTCGATCTTTGATGGAACAGATCATCGATTATGAGTATGAGCTAGAAAAAGCGAGCCTAAGACAATGACACCAAGCCAAGAGAAACATCTCAACGAGATATTGAAAGAAGTTAGGTCGAAGATCGACACCAAGTACCGAGCCGGTCAAGCCGAACATGGCGGTGATCTATGGGAACGAGTGCCGCTAATCGATGATATTATGGATGAAGCAGTTGATCAGACTACCTACGCTTTGACGTTAAAGTGCCAACTAGGAACAATTAAAACGCTAATCGATGAGGCTAAAAGATTGGTTAAAGATAATCCTGTGGAAGCGGAAGAACTTCTCACTAGAGCGACCAGTTACTTGTAGTTACTTCACCAAACACTTGCCAAGTAGTTGATTTATCGCACCCAATTCGGGTGCGTTTTTTTTACGCATTTAAAATCGATCTAATATGGCAGCAAAAAAACAAGGCTACAAAAGCCGACAAGACGAGTCATTGGGCGCACGAAGAGGTGCAAGAAAAAGCCTAAAACGTAATGTATCAGCTTCCGGTAGGCGAGCTATGGCATCCGGGCCTCGTAAAGCCGCCGGTGGTAAAAAGTTCGGTCTTACACCTAAAAAACGTCGATAAACATCTCCTTCGGGGAGAATACCAATGACCACCGAGAAACAATTAGATGCGTTTTACGGTGAGTTACAAAAGCTAATCATTCGGTATCAACAAGAATTTGACCTGAGTGATGCTGAGTTAATTGGTGGTCTTCAGATGTTTTCAGCGTTATTCGCAATTCAATCAGTAGGATGGTGTATTGAGGATGACGAAGATGAAGACTGCGAAGAAGAAGATGAAGAAAAAGAATTTTAATGCATAGGCAAAAACTTAACGCAAGCGTACTTCAAGATTTAGCTGATCGTTCAGTGTGGGATGTTCGACAAAGAATGTTCTACGAGATGCGGCACCATGGGTTGAGAAGAAAAAACAAACCATGGCCGGGAGCGAGTGACGTACATTTTCCGTTGGTTGACACCACAATAAGTGAGTTAAAACCCGCTTATTTTCAGCAATTATTCGCTACAGACCTAATTGCACAATTTGTTCCTACGTCACCCCAGGTAGCCGAATACACGACTGCCGCCGCTCAATGGTTCGATCATCGAGTGAAACAAAAGACTAATCTTGAGACAGAGGTCTTGAGTGCGGTTGATGCGATGTTGATGTGTGGAACTGGGATTTTAAAAGTTCTTTGGGATTATCAATCAAAGCGATTGAAGTATTACACTGTAAATCCCCAGCATTTTGTCGTTCCAGCTTGGACGAGAGACATTGCTGATGCGGATCGTATTTGTCATATCAGTGTTTACTCGGTTGAGGCATATAAACGTCAAAAACACTTAAAACAGGACAAAGCCATACTCGACCAAATCGTTGGAAGTTACTCCGATGACGCTGGCGATATGAACACCGAATCGGTGAAGTATGAGCGCGAAGGATTAACGTTCCCAGAACAAGATAAAATCATTGTTTGGGAGGTTTACCATCGATGCCCGGACACGGGTGAGTGGTTAATATGCACATATTCACCAAGTTCACCGGATATAGACCTACGTCCACCGATGAAATTACCGTATAATCACGGTAAACCACCATTTATTGCGATCAATTATGAGATAAAAGACCCCGGTTTTTACTCATCTAGAGGCGTAGTTGAGCTACAAGCGATCTTTGAAGCCGAGCTTACGAAGCTAATGAACGAGAAAAATGACGCAATGACGTTATTTAATCGCCCATTATACCGTGCAGAGCGTGATATGCCTAATTCTGGTAACCTAAGAATGACTCCTGGGAGCATTTTACCGTATGGAATCCAGCCAGTAGCCCATCAAGCACCCCCAATTTCATTCGATCAACAGATGAATATCATGCGCGAGATAGCGCAGAACCGGGTAAGTACACCAGATTTTGGTTTAACTCAGACATTACAGAACACCGAGAGACGTACTGCCACTGAAATTCAAGCAATTGGAGGTTTATATCAGCAATCCAGCGATTTACGGATGCGAATATTCCGAATTGCATTGGGCAATCTGTACCGGATGAGTTGGTCGATACTACTTCAGTACGACAAAACAAGTTTGGATTATTGGTATTTGGACACTGCACAACAAGTTCCACAGGAAGCGTTGCATGAGCAGTATGGAATACAACCAACCGGATCGGCGGACGGAGTTAATAAGCAACTGCTAATGCAAAAGGCGATTACTCGATTCCAGATGTTTGCCAATGATCCGTTTATCGACCAAGGACAATTGCGGAAAACTATTCTAGAATCTGACGATGCAACACTCGTAAAACGTTTATATGTCGATCCGCAACTAGCTCAAGCGACTCAAGCAGAAGATCAGGCGAATGAAATAACATTCCTACGTTTAGGATTTCCTGCGGTAGTTAAAGATTCGGATGACCATTTGATCCACATTCAAACGGTCATGGCATACATCACTAATCGAGCCGATACCGGCGCACCACCAGAACCTGCCGAAGGACAGTTCCTAGAGCAACACATCGTTGAGCATTTGGAGAAACTGAAAGAAGCTGATCCAAAAACAGGACGTCAGGTGGAGAAAGAATTAAAGAATTTATTTGCACAAATGCAACAAGCAGTTGCAGCGCAAACACAAGAACAAGATGTGGAATCGATGGAAAACCCAGTGGCGGCAATGGAAACAGTTCCGCCAGGTGTCCCGGTGGGCTAATCCCCCAGAATGGACAAGCGAACACGCTGCAAAATTGCAGCAATTTATGACAAGCGAGGTTGGTGTTACTTTACGTTACCACTTACTAAGCTTGCATATACAGAACTGTGATAGGTTTATTTCGAGTCCAAGCGACTTAGCGTATCACGCTGGTCATGCCGCCGGGTTTAAATCCGCGTTGGCTACACTTGACGGGATGGCAGTAATTACTAGCCAACCTGATGAACAAGTGGACGGTGTAACCGATGATCTGGAATGGATGCGTCAAACTGCTTAAAGATTTATGTCTGGAGTAACATTAGAAAAACCAGTCGAGGTCGATACTGAACGCGAGCAATTGCTAAGAGCATTGGAGGAATCCGATGCCAACGAGTTTGGTACTACTGCGAAAAAATCTTCGATGCCGCAGGTCGAAGAACCCGAACAGGATTCAGTTGTAACTGAAGACAAAACCAGTGAGGAACCGGAGCAACCGGCAGACGATAAACCGTCTGAGGAGGAACAGACCGAGCAATCTAAGTCTGGGGAGAAATCCCAGTCAAAGTATTCTCGGGCAAAGAAAACGCAAGACCGAGCCAACAAAACCTGGCGTGAAGTTAATGCTGAAAAAGCGGCATTAAAGAAAGAACGCGAGGAATTAGAGGCACAACGTCAAGCGTTGACAGAACAGCAAGACAAGTCTCTAGCCGAGATACAGCAAAAAACGGCAACGAGTCGCTACTCACCCGATGAATACGAGGCAATAGCCAAAGAGTTCGAGGATGAAGGCGATCACGCGAATGCCGAAGCAGCAAGAAAAGCGGCGGATCAGGCTCGTACTGCGGTTAAAGAACAGGACGCAAAAGCGCAGCAAGCAAAGTTTGTATCTGCATGGGATACGAATTGGAAAAGCCAAGCTAAAGAGCATAAAGATTTAAACGATCAGGACAGTGAACTGTTCAAGATGGTTGGTCAATTGCTTGAGCGTAAACCTGTTCTTACCCAATACCCCGAAGGCATCAACGATGCCGTCGAAGGTGCGGTGATGTACCTCCAGGCTAACCGATCAGCTTCGCTGGAAAAACAAGTCAGTGACTTAAAAAAGAAAGTCGCTGAGTACGAAGAAAAAACACAACTGAACGGATCGCAACCGGCATCAAATATATTACAAGTTGAATCGTTTGATAAGTTATCTACCGATAAACAACGGGCTGAACTTATGAAAGCAATGCAACAAGCAGATGAATCCGGCACGGAGATGTTCGCAACAAATTAAATAAAAAATGGCAACAGGAATTACCAATACAACGAACGCTGGCGCACCAAATGTTAGCGAATCGTTACAAACTTACTTCGACAAGAAGCTACTGGAGCAGACTCTAAAGAACATCGTTCTCGATCAGTTTGCATATAAAGCCGATCTACCGAGCAAACGTGGGCATAAAGATATAAAATTCTTTCGATACCCGGAAGCAGACACTACCGATATTGATCCGTTAGTAGAAGGCACAGCAATTACATCTGCAAATTACAAACGTTTGGAACTTCAAAGTGTTAGTACCACACTTTCGCAATTTGGCCAGGTCATAGGAATTACTGATCTGTTAAGCGCAGTTGAACTTTTTAATCATCTCGAACAGGCAACCGTTACAAACGGTCAAGATGCCGCTTTGAAGGTTGACGAGATTCTACGCGACAAACTAGGAAGCAACGTCACTGACAAACAGAAGCGTTTTGCTGGTGCAGCTACATCTTACGCCACAGTCGGTGGTACAGATGATGCAATGACCGCACTCGATATTCTTGACGCAAGCACAAACCTACGAGTTGAAAATGCTCGTCCGTCAAACGGTTATTACACCGCTGTGATGGCACCGGAAGTTGCTCGCGATTTGATGAACGACGATGATTGGTTGGAAGCATCTCGCTATGGTGACACTGAGCAATTGTACAAAGGAGAAGTCGGACGATACATGGGTGTTCGTGTGGTAACTACCACAAATCCATTCAAGTCTAACGTCCAATACGCTTACCTCGCTGGTGGTGCTAAGTATTCCACATTTGTGGTAGGCGACCAGTCATACGGTGGAGTGAACCTATCCTCAATGAGCGCATATTCACCTAAGATGATTATCGCCCAAGGCCCGGACAAGACTGATCCATTGGCTCAGTTAACCACGGTTGGATTTAAATTCTACTACGGTTGTGAGGTTCTAAACGCCAAGCACTTAGTCGAAATTTACTCGACCACTAACTATAGCTAATCAATTAGCCTGGGGAGGTCAATAGCTTCCCCAGGCGTTTTATAATGCCAAAAGTAGACATTCCAATTACCGCACTACAAGTAGCGGATGAAGATGGATCGATGATTGTCCCCGCAGTCGGTGATGCTGTTAGCTTCACGATTGATGGAGCGGTTGAGTCGATTGGCGATGAATATGCCGTAGTTGGCATGGAAACCGTCAACGGTGAACCTGCTTATACAGAGGATGTTGTCGAAGAAGAAATGGCGATTGAAGCACCCAGTCGGGATGATTTAATGGCTGAAATGGAAGCGATAGACGAGGCAGGAGGATTATAATTAAATGAGTACAACAAACGTAGGAAATCCAATGCAAGGCCGCCGATTAAAAGGCGGAAATAATGGTCAAGAACCAATTGCTATAAAAGCAGATAACGGAGACACAACAACTTCTCAATCTGCAACCCCGTTCTTAGAGTTTACAAACGCTAAGATCGATGGGACAGACAAAGACGCCAGCACTAACTTAACTAAATACAATGTTGATAGTTTGACTCCAGGAGGGTCGGACGTTCAAGGAGTACTTATTAGTATTAATGCTGTTAAGTACTGGGTTCCAGTTTTTAAAGCTGATTAATGCCACTGGCTGAGTTCAAGAATCAAGAGACGGGTGAGGTCAAAGAAATATTGGCCTCTCCTGATCTCTCTAATTTTAGTGATGGTGATGGTACCTGGGTAAAACTGGCAGTACCTACGAGTTTCGCCATAGGTGGTGTCCAACAAGCTCCGTCTCAAAAGACGATGATGAAGAGCGGATATTACAAACAAGAAAACTCAAAGAAAGGCTGGAGGTCTTCCTACAGCAAACAAAAGATAAAAAAAGTTTGGGGATTATAAGAAATGGCACGACAGAACGATACACTAGCTAACTTTGCAGCGGCGACAAACGAGGAACTCAGCGTTACAACAAGTAACACTGTACCGAGTAACGCATCACTAAAGACTGAGACAGCACCCGCTTTTCTGCTATTGCAGAATGTTGGAACCGTACCAGTCTTTTATCGCCTAACCGCTGATGCGGATTCTGCGACTTGCACAACTGCGAGTGGTAATTATACGGGAATTTTAGCTGGTAGCACTTCCGACGAAGACGGCACTGGCACAGTAATCACATTTGCGGGATACACTGGTGGATTAGCTTTTTGCACGAAATCGGGAACCGGCAAAGTGAACATCGCATTTAGCGGTAGACTAGGAGAATAAAATGGGAATAGCCAATGTTATAAACGTCACCGGATCGGCTGGTGGCGGCGAAATAATACGGGAGCTAATTAATAGCTCTGATGGGCAAGGACTGCACTTTAATGGGACATCTAGTTATGTTGACATAGCATCACCCCCCGATTTAGGAACTAAATTTAGTTTTGAGTTCGTTATTAAAGCTGATCAATGGGGTTCAAATTCCCAATACATTCTTGATTTTGGAAGTAGTGGGCGTTTTCTTTTATATTCAGTTGCAGATAACGGTTACAATTTAGCAATTTACCAAACGTCAGCACACTCGTTTGGGGTTAAAGTTTTAGATGATCTAAAAGTTCATCACCTCGTAGTCACAGTAGACGGCACAGCGGCAGTTTTATACGACAACGGAAACCAAGTTGGGACTGCGACAATAGAAGCTCCGACAATTGATTCGGCGGCTGATGCGGTAATTGGGGCTAGAATAACTAGTTTTAATTATCCATTTAACGGTTCACTCTACCGCACCCGATTCTACAATAAGACACTCACACAAGCAGAAGTAGATAATGCTTACCAGAAAGCTGATGTTGATTTTGCAGACCAGTACGGCAGTCAGACTTCAAAGCTTTTAAACGGGACAGCTTGGACTGGAGCTTCAGGAACTACTGCACCTAATTCGTGGACGACAGGTACTCAAGGAACTTACACTATTGATTCGTCTAGTGGTTCAGGTTCCGAGCCAGCTTTAAAAATCGCTCGCAATTCAAACAATCCTTATATCTATCAAACATTTGCTGCAATTGTAGGGGTAGACTATCGAGTTAAATATCGCGTAAAAAACATAGACGCTACTCACGTTCGTGTAGGCATTGGGTCAAGTGCTGTAGGCACTCAGTACAATGTTACGGATTACACTGCCGCAAGTTGGGCGAGTTTTGAGCAGACATTTACAGCAACAACAACGACATTTAGCGTCTATGCTCAAATATCTACCTCAACTGGAACACAGGCTGGATACATTGATTCTGTTTTAGTGGAGCAAATTGGAGCAGTAACAGACTACGACCTAGCGTTTGCAAATCCAACGCAATCGCTTCAAATTTGGGATAGAAGCTCAAACGGAATTACAGGAATGGCTTCGGCCACGGGAGTTTCACAGACGCAGCCAATCAAACAATTTAACTCGCGAGCTATGCGAGTTGGAACAATTGCAGCAAGTCCAGCGAGTGGTGAATTGATTGCTGGCAAATTAACCGTAGGAGATTCTTCTACAAACGAAATACTCGTTGGCTTTGAATCGTCCTCACAAGATTTCGGCATAGGTGCAAATGGTACTAATTTTATGATTGGAACCAGTGCAACCGATTTGGACACTGGTAATTTGGTCACGATTACTTCTGCGGGGAATGTTGAACAGCACACCAACTCGAATGGCATAGTTAAATATGCGGTTAAAAACGAAGACACCGGAACGTCTGCTAGAGCAATGGTCAACGTGTCATCTGATAGCGCTAATCTAGACATTATGGCGAACAGCGCGGCTTACAATGGCGTTAGTGGTTGGGGAGACAGTGGCGTCATATCAACGGGTAGTGGGTCGAGCGGAGGTTTAAAATTAAACGCAGTGGCTGGGGGATTGGCTCTTCAAACAGGCCAAACAACTCGGATGTCGATTTCATCGGGGGGTGATGTTGGAATAGGCACTGGCTCAAGTGCGCCACTAGCCAAGCTGAATGTTAAAGGAACGCAAGGTAACTGGTATGTAGACCCAGAAACAACAACTGGCGAAATCAGAGCTTGGGCAACGCTCCCGGCAAATGATGGATTTAGAACGTATAGACTGCGTACTTACGAAACTATTTTCGATACAAACGGGGTAGAGAGAGTAAAAATTGATTCGGCGGGACTAGCCACATTTGCAAACGGCATAGCGTTCTCACAGACTAACACAAGTGCAACGGGTGCGACTGCCACAAGCGCGACTCTCGACCACTACGAAGAAGGCACTTTTACCGTTACACTAGGAGGAGCAATTCCGGCCACTGTCGCAAACGTCACAGGTTATTACACGCGAACTGGTAGCATAGTTAACGTCTGTTATTATTCGGGTAGCTTCACTTCGGACGGAAGTGCGGCATCTATTACCGGGTTGCCTTTTACAGTAAATGCATCCGCTTATGGAGGTTTCTTCTGCTATCATAACACATATGTTCCAACAGCAGACACTGGTTATTTTTCTGTGAACACTACAACCGGTTATTTCACAGCTTCAAACACAACAGCTTCAGCCGCGTCAGCAAATGCTTCGGGCAGATATTTAATGTTTACTGGCACATATAAAGTTTAATAATAATTTTCAACAATGAGCAGTTTAGAAAAACAAATATTAATTGGAGAGATGACGGTAGGACAGCTATGCGACATCTCTGTTCGCACAGACACAGTAATTATTGACACTGATGAAAATGGTGTAAGTAAAGAAGTGTCACGGTCATTTCACCGTCACGTTGTTTCACCGGGAGATGATGTCAGTGAAGAAGCTGAATCAGTGCAGTCAACAGCAAACGCACTTTGGACTCCTGAAGTTATTGCTGCTTGGGAAGCTGCACAACCAGCACCAACACCAGAACCGGAACCAATCGAGGAACCAGTAGACGAATCTAACGAGTAGAATAATGATAGAAATAAATACAATACCTACGGCAGAGCTAAATGTTTCTAAAGTGGCAGTATCACTAAACTCAGCCCAAGAATTTGGAATGCAATTCAGCGTAGTTGGTTGGGGTAAATTCAAAGATGCAGAAGGCGAAGATGTTTGGGGTACTACACCTCTAGTTTCAACTCTACTGAATGTAACCGGCCCAACTTGGGACGCTTGGGGGTCTGAGATTTCAGATTCTGAATATATAGGCAATCTCTCGCTGGATCTGCTTGGACTACAACGTGATCCTGATGCAGTTATCGAAGTCGAAGAGACTCCAGTAGTAGCACCAGCGGAAGAATCTGATGCAGACGATTCTGAAGAAGCGGCAGAATAAGCTGTTAGTCTTTTTAATTTGTCTTTTGGCTATTTTAGTTCGGGAAAAAGCTAAGTGAACTTTGACGATATTAAAGTTGCAATCGCCAGTGCTACTGGGATTTTTAACTGGATGGTGGAGATAGATTTAATTCTAAAAGTTGGAATAAGTTTGGCGTCTTTAATTTATATAATCTTGAAGATCAAACATTTAATAAATAATAAATAATGAGCTTATATAAAAACATTCACGCCAAAAGAAAACGGATTAAATCAGGTAGCAAAGAAAGAATGAGAAAACCGGGTTCCGCTGGTGCGCCTACTGCAAAAGCTTTCAAGAAAGCTGCAAAAACAGCAAAGAAAAAATAATTATGTGGAGATCAAAAACGTTATACGCCGGTCTAGCTGGGATTATATCCAGTCTAGGACTTTACTTGAGTTCAGAGATTAACCTCGCTGAGTTTCTAAACGGATCACTAACAAGTCTTTTAGCAATCTTCTTGCGTCACGGGATCAAAAAGACCCAGGACGCCGCTGAAGCGGCAGTTGAGGCGGCAAGCAGTGTCACCCCAGCACCGAAGAAGAAAGTCGTTAAGAAGCAAGACTAGGAGGCTTAGATGGCAGGTATTACAACCACTCAGACGTTTAGCGATGGTGATACAGTTACTGCCGCAAAGCTGAACAATATAGTAGCAAACGCTTCGATTGATAACGGAGCAATTACCAACGCGAAACTAGGTACTGATGCTGTAACTTTAACTAAAATGGCGAACAATTCAGTGGACACCGCTGAGTTGATTGATGATGCAGTTGCGAACAGTAAATTAGCCACGATGGAAAAGCGGAGAGTGAAAGTTAATGCTACTGATGCTACTGCTAATCCGACTGATTTATTTGTAGATGCAAACAAGCTACTAGTAGGAACTAGTAACTCAATTAATGCGGTTGGTTTTAATACTGATTTAGAATTAGACGCTAGTAACTCCACTGCAACGCTTGTCCGAGCTAGTGATGGTTTAATTAACGGGAAATCAGTGGCAACCCCAGTCGCAGCAAATGATAGCGTTTTGTTTTATGATGCGAATGGGGCTGGAAACAAACTTAGAAAAGCTACAGTAAAATCTACGATCCAATCGCTTGACGCAACTAGTAGTGAATCGGGAGTCGTTAGTCTTGCGACTACTGCCGAAATAATTAATCCCACAACAATAGTTGCTGCCGCTGATGCGGTAGGTGCCGCTGTAGGTTCTCCAATGATGGCGAAAGCTTGGGTATCTATGAGCTACGATGAAAAGTGGGACGATGACACTGGCACTGTGACAGTTGGATCAAGTTTTAACCTCGGAACACCAACTCATAACTTTGCCACTAACCGGGGGCTAATTACGTTTCCGTTTTCTACTAATCTTAAAAGCGGTCTTACTAGTTATTGCGTCATGATATCAGCTCATTTTACAGATGATGACAGTGATCCTGTTGAAATTTCTTACGGGATAGTAACTGCTAGGAGTAATTCGTCTTTTACTGTTCAGTTTAAAAATTACATAAAAACGAACGTAAACCCAGCCCAAGTAGACATAGTTGTCTTTGCTGTAGGATCATGACTTTAACAGATATTGCCACATATGTTTGTAACCTGGTTAACAAAACGGATGACACATCCAAAACTAGGTGCAAAGAGTTTATTAGGCAACATCACGAGAACGTCATCAACTCCGGTTTATGGCGCGAGACGATAGAGGTCGAACAGACAACACTTCCGTTTGACGGTCGTGTGACTCAGATAATTTTAGATGATGGAGGAACCGGATACACCTCCGCACCCACTGTTAGTATTACTGGTGGTGGTGGGAGCGGGGCTACTGCTAATTCTGAGATTGGCGGGGGAGCAGTTACAAAGATTTACATCCAAAACCCAGGAACAGGATTTACCTCGGCACCGACAATAAGTCTTACCGGGGGAGCGGGAAGTGGAGCAAGTGCGACTGTGATTGTTGATTCCTGGGCGGACGAGATGGTTTGTCCTCAACAGTTTGAAACGATTTTGGGAGTTTCGTACAACGAGGCTAATTTGTTGCCAACCCAGTTGATCACTCAATTCATGGTCAACCCAGACAGTTTTAAAAATGATGCAGATTCTGCTCAGTTCAGTGTTATTGATAGTTCAGGTATTAATTTTAATCCTAATTATGGTGCTATTGAGTTTTTGTCCAGCGACAGTTCTGACAACGGTAAAAAGATCACGATTGTTGGCGAACTATCAGGACAAGAATTAACGATGCAAAAAGAGACGGTAACACTAGCCTCTAGCGTTACTACGACTAATGTTTGGTCTGCAATTCATTCTCTCAGTAAAGAAACTACTACGGGACACGTTCAAGTAAGAAATCCGCTTGTTCCTACAAGCGATTATTTCTTTTGGCCTGAGTGGGAAAACGTCAGTAAATTCCAACGTGTTAAGTTTTTTGACAGACCGAAGTACGACTCAAGTGCGCCAATAAATTTATACATAGTTGGAAAGAAGAAAATTCGACCAATGGTGAGTGATTATGACACTCCTATGGTGAACGGAATCGATAACGTATTGATTCACTTTGCGACCGGCGATATGTTGAAACGGTCGAGGCAATTCGGTAAAGCGCAACTAGAACATCAACAAGCTAACGCATTGATGCAGGTTGCGCGTGACCAGGAAAACAATCAAAGCGCAAAAGAAGTCCGCCTGATCCCAGACGTTTACGGGATGGGTTATACGCGAAATGACTTCGGATTTTAAATCATGCCAGTCTACTATAACGACGGACTCGATGACCCGGTTCAATATGACCGTCAAGCGAGTTTTGTAGGCGGCCAAATAAGCAACTTCCGTGAGAATCTGCTTAACGAAAGTCAGGCAGAATCACTCAAAGACTTAGACGCACCAAAGAACGGTGTTTTAAAAAGCAGACGAGGATTTCATCGGTTTGCTGATTTAATTGCCAGCACAACCCCCGACGAAGCAAATACTCAAGCGATTGCCTATTTTGATACTGACGCAAAAGAAGCACTAATCGCATTTGTAAATGGAGAGATCTTCTCAATCAACAATATTGGGGCTATATCTACTACGGGTCTTACTGGAACAAAAATAAACAATGCAACTAACCGGGTTTACACCGCTCAAGTTTCCGATAAATTATTTTTTTCTAATTATACGGGAACCGGCAAAGTCGGACAAATATCTTGGGATAATGGTGGTTCTACTTGGGTAGTTAGACCTGCAACTGATGGTCCGGTTAATGCTAAATATTTGGTTAGCAACAATTATCGAATATTTGCATATCAACCGAGCGACGATCAGATATATGTTTCTGAGTTTCTTCCGAATGTAACTGGATCTATTAGTTCACTTACAATTACTAACGGAGGAGCGACCTATACCGCTGGAACGCTTAGTGCCACCGGGGGTGGAGGTACGAGCTTTGCAGGTACTTATACAGTAGATGGAAGTGGAACAATTGATTCAGTCACAATCACCAATGCAGGAAGTGGTTACACTTCTTTGCCTACAATTGTTATAAGTCACGCTGGAGATGGTAATGCGGTTATCACTCCAGCAATTGAAGCTATTTTTGATGGAACGGGGAATCTACCATTTAAAGTTGGTTTAGGTGATCCGGTCACTGGATTGGCTAGTTGGGTTGGTTTTAATCTAGTAGTTTTTTGCAAAAACAGTTGCTACGTCGTTGACACTGGAGGTGTACCTGCGGCAAGCGGAACTGCGCCTAAAACTTCAGACTATACAATCAGAACCATCTCAGCGACTACGGGGTGCGTTTCTCACGGTTCTATCGCCCAGGTAGGAGAAGACTTATTCTTTCTTTCTCGGACAGGAGTACGATCGATTAGACGCACTATGGAGGAAAACATGGTTGCGTCTGATGTGGGTGTGATTAGTTACCCAATCCAAGATGTGATTGACGAAATTAATTGGGCTGCCGTAGAAAACGCTACATCAGTATTTTGGAATAACAGATATTTACTATCTGTCCCAACCGGGGCAAGCACAGTCAACGACACTACAATAGTTTATAATACGAATACTCAGTCATGGATGGGCGTTTGGCGCGGAGATGTGACTGTTACAAGTGGTGTTCCAGCTAGTACAATAAATCCATACCAATATGCAGTTACTCAGTTTAGTGGAGGTAAACCGTATTTAATTAGCCTGGATAAAGTAGGCAACCCATTACAGTACCGAGATTTTGTTGAAGATAAAAATTTGGTAGATACAGATTTCCAAGACAAACTTGTAACTACTTATAAAGACACTGGTTGGGAAGCGTTAACTAGAGCGTTTACATTTAACGAGCAGACTACCAGCAAAGATGCAGAGTTCGCCGAGTTTGAATTTGATAGAAGCAATGCTGTTATTGACATTGGGGTTATTCTTGATGGAGCAGAACAATCAAACAATTTAGCAGACGAGTTAGACACTGGAACCGGCGAGTTAAGATTAACTTTTACGTTACCATCAACATTAGGTAGCGGATTGTTAACTAGGTACAGATACTCGATGACTCAGTACCCGGAGTTCCGTGAGTTACAGTTTAAATTCCAACAATCGGATAACGCTGGAACAGAAAGCAAATACTTAGCATTAAGATCAATTTACGCTGGTGGATTTCTTAACAGTGTTGGGGAGGAATCATGACCTACGACGAGAAAGTACATGAAGCGATCAGATTAAGTTCCAACGGCAACAATGACGCTTGGAACTATTTATCTATTATATCGCAGGTCGCAAGAGTTATTGACGATTTGGTGGACAAGCCTAGCGAAGTTGATGCTGAGACTAAATACAAGTTGGCGCAATTATTGTTAGTGGATCTACCTAGCAACTCATTCTTTCACACACATAAAACGTCTTTATTGCCATTGCATTTAACAAGTTTAAACGCATGGATAGACAGTAACGATTGGATGAAAAAAGATAAGACTAGAAAAAATTACGCTTTGGTTATTAGAGATCAAATTACTGAGTTGGTTATGCTGGTAGCATATCTGACCGGAGGAAACAAACATATGAGAAACGTTAGTTTAAAAATTAGAGAATTGTTTTTGAAAGAGGAATTTTAGATATGGGTTTATATTCACCAGACACACCAGACGCTCCAAATATGGCGGGAGCAAACGAAGCCGGAGTATGGGCAGATGCCGAGACATTAGCGATCAGGAAGATGATCAATAATGCCGCTAAGTTTGGCAAGAAGATCGATCTACAAGTACCAACATTTGACGGTGAAGGAAACAAGACTGGGGTCAAATCTGTTACATATGATTTCGCTGGTTATTCAGATGCAGATGCAACAAGAGCGGATTTAGATTTTGCTTCTGAGTCAGCGGATAAAATGGCTAAGACGATGCTTGATGTGCAAAAGAAGTACGGAAAAGATTTTGTTCAACAACGCATGGAAGAATTAAAAGCCGCCGATCCGACTGGGTATGAAGTTCGAGAAATGCTTGGCGAAAAAGCAAGACGAGGATTGGAATTAGGAAGTCAACTCTCCCCCGAAATGGCGGCACAAGTAGAAGAACGTGAACAGGCAGCCCAAGCAGCACGAGGTAACATTTACGGAACAGCACCAGCGGCGGCGGAAGCTATGTCTATGGGAGATGCCGGGTTCCGCTTAGAACAACAACGATTAGCTAATGCTGCATCATTCTTGAGCGGCACAACACCGATTGCTCAGTTCGGACAAATAAGCGGAGCGCAACAAGGCGCAAGTCCGTTTAATCCGGTAGGCGTTCAATCGGGACTAGCATTAGACCCAGGTGCTGGGGCGAGAGGTGAAAGCTTTATGATGGGTGGTTATAACTCAAGAATGAATTATGCGGCTAATCAGCAACCTATAGGAATGCAATTACTTGGCATGGCGGCAGGTATAGGTGGACAAGCAGTAGGTGGTCATTTTGCGGGTAAAGCGATGGGTAAACAAGGATAACACAAAGAGTAAAATACAATGAGCGCAGGATCAGCATTTGCGAGTGGAATAAGAGCGGGACAAAACATTTGGAACCAAGCTGTCAGTAACGCGATGGCAGGAAAGCGTATGGATATGCTCAAAACGAAATTTCAATATGAGCAAGCACAACGCAAAAAACAATTAGAAGATCAATTGGCGTCCCAAGAAGGATATGAAAAATATTTATCATCGATCCCAGGTAAAATCGATTTTACCAAAAAAGAAGATCGAGAAATTGTAGAAAACGCAAGTAATGAGTTTTTTCCTGACATCATTCGTGATGATTCCGTTTTCAAACAGTTTCAAGCTTTCAATAAGAACCTCGGCAACATCGGAAAGTTAGAGTTATGGAACAAAATTAAAAACAAACGAGATGGCATCGAGGCGACTTGGTTAGAGTGGAACAATGGAATGATGCCGCCTACTATTGATAATAACGGTGTAGTAGAAACAAACTACAACTTAATGCAGAAACAGAATCTTCAACGTGAAAGTCAATTAGATAAAAATAAACAACTTGGAGATGTTGACACAAGTATTGAAGTTAAATTCAGAGAAATGTTTCCTAATAAACAATTCCCAGGAACTCCGACTGATCCGCTTACTGGAACCAAGTCTGAACCTGATTATGGTGCTGCTTCTGAAATGGTTCGAGATGAAGAAAGAAAGCGAGAAGTAGACAAGTTAGTTGATACCGCTGATTCTAAAAACGAAATAGATTTCCGAGTTGGATTTAAAAAATGGCAACGCGATGTTGTTAAGAATCCTGCGCTTGATCCTAAGAACCCAGAAGATCAAAAACTTTATAGAACATTCGCTCATGACGAGAAGATTAGCGGACTAATGGCTGAAGCAGGTTTAGAGGCATTTAAATTGGCGGATGAATTAGTACCAGACACAACCGCAGGTGGTTACAAGAACATGGCGGAAGTTACCGGCATGATTAACGACTTAATGCGGAAGCAGGAAGAAGATGCTGACACCAAGAAAGCGATGGCGCAAAAGCCACTCACTGAATCTCAAGCAAAAGACTATATCTTCTCTGGAAGATTGAAGTTGACTGAGAACGTAATAGCTAAACTAGAACAAGATGGATTTAAACCTGAGTCAATTCCTCAAGACATAATGATGACTTGGTTGCCTGAGTTTGGAAAAACCGAAAATCAAAAAAGATATATTGCGGCAAGAGCAAATTGGATTGCTGCGATGCTTCGTAGAGAATCAGGAGCGGCAATTGCTGAGTCAGAATATACAGGCGGCTTTCAACAATACTTCCCGCTTATTGGTGATAGTCCGCAGGTGGTTAGAGATAAACGAGATTTGCGTAGGCAGGTAGAACGGGACATGAGAGCAATCGCAACTAATAAACCAGTGGTGTCTGATTATGAAACAACCGGAGATCCAGTAGAATACGACAATTTAAATAAAGTTCAACAAGCAGTTGATTCTGGTAGGTTAAAAGTTGGGGATAGTTATAAATATAAAGACGCAAACGGTCTTATTCAAGATGGTATTGTTGAATCTGGTGAATAATGCAAAACGTAATAACCAACACGCCGCCAGTTGATTCTGATTTACTGAACAAAAAGAATGTAAGTGAACTTTATAAACCTCGTTTAGTTGATGTAGGTAAACCTCGACCTGCACCTAAACCAGTTTTAGTTGATGTAGGCAAACCGAAACCCGCGCCGAAAACTAAATTAGTTAATGTCGGTAAACCTAAACTTCCGACTATCGAGCAATTGGTTCAACAGATCGATTCTGATTTAAATTTCGTTCCTAGCAAGAATCAGATTAAAGAATATTTTGCGTATAAAGATAAGCAACCGTTTGGATTTAAAAAGACCTGGGACGCAACTGTAAATGCCGTAGGAACAGCTTTAGGCGACATGACTAAAGCGGTTGGATCGGCAGTGACTGACCCAGAGTTCTATAATCCAATTTCTAAGAGAAAATATGTAACGTTAGCTGAAGGCTTCGCTAGAGGTTCTTGGGATTTAGCAACTCTCGGTAAAATGATGACCGACAAGTTCCAAGAAGTTGCTGGAGATCCATCTACGAGAGAACGAGTAAAATATATCGTCAAACGCCACAACGAAGAATATCCAGAAGACAAAGTTAGTTTTAATCAAGTTTTCTATGACGGTAATAAAAATTTTAAAAACCCGAAAGATTACAATAGATATTTTTCGGATTTCAAAGACAACCTAACCGAGAAGCGTATTGAGAGATGGCGTACAATGCGTTACATCCTCAACACTAGAAACCTAGCTCGCGAAGGAAAGAAAACGATTCTAGGCGAATTTCTAGGAGAGAAAGCAGACAAAGAACTTTTACCTAACATTAATCAAGAAGTAGCAGAAGGATCTAGCTATTTTCTTGATCCTAGTCTTCCGGTAGGTCTTGCCGCTACTCCGCTTAAAGCTGGACAGAAATCGGTTGTCACTAGAGGTATCACTGCGCCGGTACTTGAAAAGAGCGGACGAAGAATAAAAGAAACAGGCAAGTGGATCGATGAAACGATTGCGAAGCTTGAAACAAAAGCCGCCGAGAATGCTGATATTGTAGAACCGGCGGCGACAGGTGCAAGTGCTATAGGTGGTGCAGTTTTAGCACCCGAAAGCGTCGGGCCAATAGCCGGAGCAGTGGCAGGAGCGGTAGGAGGTAAATATGGATTACCGAAATTAGGAACCGTCACAAAAATTGGCAAACCAATCACGATAGCCGGTGAAGGCATCGAGGCGATTGGTAAAGTGATCGGAAAACCTGAGACGCTAGAAAGTACACTGCAACAAGCATCTCGAATCGCTGAGAGTGAATCGTCGAGAAACATATTAAAGAAAGCGGCGAATCTTGATCCTGCAATCACGTTGGTTGACAACCTGGCAGTCGGAACAATTGAAGGATCGAAAGCCGGAGGAATATTAACACTTCCTAGTGGTGAAGAAGAATTTATTGGGGGAGGAATTGGAACGGGTGGAGCAATGGGCGGATTCGGAAGTGTTTCCGGTAACGTAATAGGAGACAAGTCTCGAACCCAGCAACAAGCTAAGAACACGGTTGAAGCTTGGATTGAAAGCAAAAGCAAAGACGAGAGAAAAGCAATTCAAGATTTAAGACTCTCTCCTATTGAGGCGGCCAATGTTGCGATGGCGGAACTACTTGGTCGCGGGATAATTGGAGATGGGAAAATAAGCGACATTAATTTCGTTTACCTGTCTCAGCCTGAGTACATCAAGAAAATCCATCCCGAATTAATGATTGATGGAAAAGCACCTGACGTACTCCCCGTGGGAACAAGAGGAGCGCAATCGTCAGTGGATGGTACTCCAACAGTATTTATTAATAGCGGTTACGATGGGCCGAGAAGCATCTTCCATGAGATGATGCATGGAATGTTGAAGTTTGATGAGATGAGCGATAGTCGAACAGAACTTCGCTCAGTTTTATTCGATCAGAAAACAGATGATGGAACTGTACTAAAAGAAGGAATGTATAGCGATGGAGATATTGATGTGTTTTTCGATCAATACCTCAGTCGATTACCAGAAGAAATGAGAGGTTCCTGGGAAGAACAATTTAACGTATTAAGAGAAGAAGGCGCAGAAAAAACATTAGTCACAGATAAAGAAGCTACACTTGACGCAAAACGGCAATACATAATGGAGGAGGTTGAGGCTGAATCATTTGCAAACTTCATTAAAGAATCAGGCCCGACTTTCCTTCGAGGTTCCAGAACTATCCGCCAACGGATTGTGGATCGGTTTTTGCTTCAAGACAACTTAAAGAAAACAAGACTCCTCCGTGCAGTATTAGAAAAATCTGGTGTTCCGTTTGGAGCAGATGGAAATCCTACTGGCGTGTTTTGGAAAGACGGCAAACCGATAAGCAACAATCGTGAACTTAATCGTGTTATGCGTGATTTTGTTCGAGCTAAAGATTCAGTGACTCGGCGCATGATGGAAGATGAAGGAGGCGAAACACCGTCTCTTTCGATTGGCGCAAAGCGTAAAGCAGAAGGACGTAAGAAAGTTGAAATAGCACTGAAATCGAAAGACGGTAAACTATTAGTATCTCATTTCAAAAATAACGATACATTCAAGCGTGAGAAGAATGGTGAAATCAAATATGATGCATTAACTGGGGAACCAATATTGCTTGGAGAAAAAGAGATTCAAGCATTGCAAGAGAACCGGGCTAATCAGATTCAAGATGCGCTTGACGCAATTGGGATAGATCCGAGTGGGATGACTCCTAAAGAAAGCAAAGTGGATGGGAAAATTTCATGGTCTGGAATTCCATCTGATGCCCAACTAAAAGCGATCCTAGATATTCCAAATGATATTATTCCTCCGGGGATGAAAGACACGATTACGGATATCGTTGAAAAGATGAAAACCCCAGGTCAATCTATCATCATCGATTACAATCCAGCGATGGGAAGTGGGAAAAGATATAGCAGTAATCTAAGCAGTGGATTGAGGATTGCTGTTCCGCTTGGTTTCAATATAAGTAAGTCAAAGAATTTTTATATTACAACACTCGATCTTGGCGCAATGAATATAAAGCTAAGTGACTGGGGTAATCCTGACAGCAAAACACATAAGAATCTTGATCTATGGAATGGCGACTCAAAACTATTCCAACAAGATATGTTTAAGTATCTTGAGAATCATAAGAATGACCGACCTGGTGAAAGTGGCTTAGACGCTAATCCAGCAACCGCAGAAACAAAACGCAATATCATCAACGACTTTTTCGGTGCAACGGCAAAAGATTACAATCCGATTACTGACGCTCGTAAAGCAAGCAAACGAACAGGCAAACAAAGAAAAGTTGAGAACCCGATCCGAGCTAGACGTTTAGATAGAGTTAACAAGATTGAGAAGAATCGCATAACTAAATACGGAGCAGGTACACCTCTCCCGATGAAAACTCAATCGGATGCCTACAAGAAGCTGAAGGAGAATTTAATGCCGGGTGGAGGACTAGAACCTCAATCATCCGTCAGGCCGCCAGTCGATGATCTAGGTTTCTTCAGTCGAGTAGAGCAGGTAGCTATGGGCGACAAGATCCCAAATCGAGGATCGGGCGATCAGATGTTAGCGACGATCAAGAAGCAACCAGGCGTGAAGCAAGAAGAACTTCAATGGCTAGGCTTGGAGGATTATTTACGAGGCAAGAAACAAGTCACTAAACAAGAACTAACTGACTTCATCCGAGAGAACGATATTCAGTTGGAAGAGACTATGTTTAGTGGTGATCGTTATACTCCAATTGATCCTAACAAAGAAACTTCACTAACCCAATACGAAGAATACCAACTCCCCGGCGCAGAAGACGGTAGCTACAAAGAGATGCTGTTGAGGTTGCCTAGTAATAACTTAGACGAAGCTATATATAGGAATATGGATTTGTTCTTTGATCTGAAGAATCCGAAAGAAGTTCAGACTCAACTAAAGTTTTTTACTACTGGCAGAAAAGCGGGAGACGATATTCTTTTTGAGACTAGCCCGGATAAAATTTTTAGCAGACTTGAACAGATTAGAAACAAGAGAGGCAAGTCCAACTTCCAATCATCTCATTTCGATGAACCAAACATCTTAGCTCATGTACGATTCAACGACCGCACCGGGCCGAATGGTGAAAAGATTTTATTCGTTGAGGAACTGCAATCTGATTGGCATTCAGAAGGACGGAAGCGTGGGTATGGCGACGCTGAGAGAGGTCTTGATAAAGCAGCAAAAGAACTAGATCAGTTATTAAACTTAGATGCAGAAAAGAGAGGATTAAAAACAAATGTTGAACCTATAACTCCAAGAGAGGCACAAGAATTTTTGTCAGATTTTGTTCATAAAGATTACCTGATTCCACGGATTGGCGAAGAAAATTATGCAAGACTTAAAGAGATGGCAAAACGTGATATGTCATCTGTCCCAGACGCACCATTCAAATCATCATGGCACGAGTTAGCAACCAAGCGAATGCTGCGCTATGCCGCTGAGAACGGATATGACAAGTTGGCGTTTATCGATGGTTCGGAGACTGCCAATCGATATGATTTAAGTAAGAAGATTGATGGACTTGAGCTTATAGACAACCAAGATGGGACTTATGAGATCATGGTTAAACAGGTTGGTGATGATGATTACAAATCGCTTATTTATAATATTAAAAAAGATGAGGTTTCTAATTACATTGGCAAAGAAGTAGCCAAGACTGCTTTTAACAAAATGAGTGACGGGTTGGCAAGTCTTGAAGGACTAGACCTCAAGATAGGCGGCGATTGGGCATTCAATCTGTACGACAGAATGATCCCGCAATTCCTCAAGAAGTACGGCAAGAAGTTTGGTGCTAAAGTCGAGGATGTGGAGGTTCGTTTAAGTGATCCAGAAGAAGCTGCACTGACTGGAATTAGTGCTGATGAGGTTGAGGCAACTAACTTCAAAGCAATAGACATCACACCTCAAATGCGAGGTGAGGATGGAGTGATGGGCGGCCAGGTGAGGTTTATGCCGGGTGCATTGCAGGATAGTGTTCAAGCTCAAACAAATGATAGACCTAGCGTTGGAGTCAACATCAATGACGGTCAATTGCCGTTCAGTCGGTGGATTGTTGATGGTAGGCAGAACGAGGACGGTTCAATTCAAAAAAAGACGATTGAGACAAGAGCAAACCCCAAAAACAACGCACTGGCAAAACTGTCAAAGACAGGAGAACGCTTTGCAATAATCAGCACTTTTGGCTCAAAGAAAAAACAAGCCGAGATAATTGCAACCGCAAAAGCAGGTAGCCCGATTATGTATGACACGCTAGAGAAGTTTCGCGCTGATCAAGATAAACATATGGTAGAACCTGGCTCAGACTTTGACTGGGATGGCTTTAAGGTTGGTTACCCGATTGAAGACGTTAAGAAACTGGAAAAATCGGTTCCTGTTCCGCGCAATGTTCGAGGCATACAAACCAGAGACTTGTCTGGTGTTCGGTACATGCCAGCAGAACGTGCTGACGTAAAAAACAGAGTTAGCACCAGACTACCAACCGCTGCAACTGCTACAGAAAACCCATTAGCATCTACGTTATTAATTAATAACGATACGGTGTTTTTGTTACCAAAAGAAAAGCAAGATATATTGGCTTCAACAATAGCTAAGTATCCTCACATTAGAACAGAAAAACGTGATTTGTCTTCCGTAAATAAAGAATTGCAAGATATGTCAGTTTCTAACCTGCTTTGGTTATATGATAAAGTGCCTGAGAATATTAGAAAGCGCAGTAAATTGTGGTATGACGGAGCGCGAAAAATTACTAATGATTGGGTAAAAAAATACGGGTTAACTAATGCAGAATCGGCTGGAGTGATTGCAGTATTGTCACCACAGAAAGATTGGTTCATGAATGTATCACTAGCTGAACGGGTTATTGATGGATATAAAAACAAACAAGATTTTCCTGTCAACCAGGAGATGATAACTAAAGCTAAAGAAATAGATCAATTTTCTAAAGACCCACTTGTTATGAAAGTCATTGAGACGATGGGTGACAAAAAATTCAACGATCTTGATCTTTTAGAAAAAGCATATTTTATTCGTTTGTATGATCAAACATACAGACCTCAATCGTTTCCGGTTATTAGCCCGGAAGGTCGTATGATGGATTCTAAAGTTAATAATGATGGTTCACTTGGAAGAGTTATACACGCATCTTCTCCAGCATATATAAAAGCTATCAGTATTTTAGAAAACCCAACTAAAGAGAATATATCGAATCAATTAGGTAATCAGCATAAAGTCAGAAACTTTAATAATAATATTCTTTTGCCTAAGTTAGCTAGAGAAGACGTAACAATAGACACTCATGCAGTTGCGGCAGCATTACTTAAACCGTTATCAGCTAAAAGCATCGAAGTGAGTCATAACTTTGGATCAGGTGTACCTAATAGTTCAATCACGGGAGGCAAAGGAACTTACGGAATTTATGCAGATGCCTACCGTAAAGCCGCAGAACAACGAGGAGTTCTTCCCCGAGAAATGCAATCAATTACTTGGGAAGCAGTTAGAGGTTTGTTTCCTCAACGAATGAAAAACAAAAAGAACATTAAAATTGCTGATGGTATTTGGAGCGATTACAATAATGGCAAGTTATCTCTTGACGAAACAAGAAATAAAATAAGTGATGCATTCGGTGGCATTAGGAATCCCACTTGGTATGGAACCGATAAGTAAAAAACTAAAAGAACTTGGCGAGGAAGTTACACTCGAAAATTGGCTAAGATTAGCTTACCCAGGCGAAAATAAAAAACTATCTGATTTAGCCGCAGACGAGATTGAAGACATTCCTCCGTACCTGGTTAAAATTCACAAGATAAAGAATGCCAACAGGAACACCAAAAAAACACAATAGCCCGAGGCGAATCCGTAAAGGCGAACCGGGGCATGGCAAAAAGAAATTTGTGGTAAACGCAAAAGTCGGAGACAAGACTAAAGTCATTCGGTATGGCGATGCCAACATGGAAATCAAACGAGATAGCCCAGCGAGAAAGAAATCATTCCGGGCTAGACATAAATGCGAATCAGCTTCAGCTAAAAATAAATTAACTGCACGTTATTGGTCGTGCCGTAATTGGTGATATGAGAAAGAAAGGCGGACAACGATTGATGGAGATGTCGCAGAGAGAATCTGCGCCAGTTGTGGAGGAAGTTACTACGGTTAAACGATACACTGACAGTGATCGATTTAAACAACCTCTAGCGGAAAGCGTGAATGAATATGACGCTGATCAATTTGTTTCAGCCCCAGCACCCAAGCGTAATGATTTCATCGCCAGGATGTTTCCCCGATTAACTGAAGCCGCCAATCTCCTCGGCGAGATCAAAGCCAACGTACAAGAAAAATACACCGAGGCAGAACTGAAGAAGCTCGATAAGTCGATTCTCGATGATGTTTTGGTGAAGCACCTCGCTGATGTAGAGAATATGCTTTCTTTGGACAAACTGCCAAAAAACTTGGCCCCAGTTCAACGTAGGATCGATAAAAAGAACATAATTGGTGTACTGACACCGGAGGATGAGAAAAGTAGCTCAGACGAGATCCTCAAGCGATTAACAGCTAATCGAACCAAATCGGACGATCCAGAGGTACGTAAAGCTGAAAAACTTGCTGAGATAGCTGATCCTGTGGTTCCAACCCAAGATGAGGCTATTGATAGTGTGGTTGCCGCCGAGGAAGCAGGTGCGCCTATTTTGGCGTTTAGCGATTCCGAGCTTGAGTCGTTGCTTCCTAAATTTGCTTTAGAGATGCCTAACGCTAAAACGATGGCGGATATGCAAGAGTTGGCTGATGCATACAAAGAATTTTCTGGGGAGGTCAGAACGCCTCTCCAAGTATGGATATCTATTAATCATCCTGAGATGGATCAATCATTTTTCGACTGGGTAGCAGACACTCCGTAAAATTAAGATGCCAAAGAAAATCCATAACAAACTTAAACGAGCCGCCAAGAAGCGCGGATTAACGGGAGATCGCGCTAATGCCTACGTCTACGGATCGCTGGGAAAAATCAAGAACGGGAGCAGTAGGAGAACTACTAGTCGCCGCAAGACTCGTTGAGTTAGGTTTTGAAATATTTTGGGCGGCGAATAAAGCCTCCGCCGGACTAGATTTTATCTGTTCGTACAACGGTCACCTCAACCGTATTCAAATTAAGACCAAATTCGTTCCCCGTACTAATGCTACCGGGCAAGACGTTAAATGCGATTCTGACCCCAAAATGTACGATTATTTGATTTGCTATCTGCATCATCATCACGCTACCTACGTCGTGCCATCTGACATTCCAAAGAAAAAAAACTTAACTTTCTACCCGGACGGACTCACTAGTAAAGTTAATGATAATTACGAAGAATATCGTGACGCTTGGCACCTCCTCCGCACAGGTGGGTGAGTTTTGGGTGAGTTTTCAGTTTGACGCTTCTATTTCCTCAGTAAAATGGATTTTTACGGCGGATTCAAAATCCGCTTCTTTCACGAGAGTGTGGGTTCGAGTCCCTCCACTGGTACCACCTAGTTTCCTAGTCTTTTCTTCAATTTTCCTCAATAAACACTTACGGAATGGGTGGTCATTCATCCGCCGCTTAAAGTGCAGTGAAGTGCAACTAAGTGCAGCTAGTTCCGCACAGGTGGGGGAGTTTTGGGTGACTTTTTTCAGACACCTCAATGTAAATATTTTTATTTTTTTACACTTAAGGTGTTGACGGGTGTACATACATATGAGAAGCTAAACCCCAGTTAGAGAAACCAAAAAGCTAAAATGACACATAAAGAAAAAGAAATTAAGTTTACCATAAAAGAATTACTTCAACTCCACCTAGCTTTAGATAATTGCTGGGGTGGCGGTGATTGGCAAGATCACCTAACTAAAAAGGAAGTGAAAACATTTGAAAGTGCATGGAAAAAAATAAGAAATAACATCTTGTAACAGGTACATAATTATGACAACGAAAGAAACCAAAAAGCTAAAATGATAGAAATACCAATACTCGGCAGTCGTAAGATTCAATCTCGGTTAAAGCAAACCAAGCTTGGCCGATATCAATTTCGTTTAAAATTCAGACCTCGGAGCATCGACAAGCTGATCTCTTCAAAGGCCGATAACAAAGAAGATGCGGCTCAAGACATCATTGACGCAATCCAGAAGCTCAATGAACCACAAGAGCAATTATCGAAAGTCTCTGAGCCGGTTAAATCGGGCAACCTCCACACCTGGGCTGAAATCTTCGCTATCTTAGATGATAAGTCTGATAATGGAGACAAGCAGATATCTTCGGCGAAAACCGCTGCACGACGCATTCTGAGAGGCATAGGCGACACGGACGAGAATTACCCACACCAAGCAACCAAAGACCGGATCGACAGATGGTTCGAGTCTCAGGTTAAGCGAGGAAAGAATGTCGATGACAAGTTGGCGATCAAGAAGAAATTGAACAAGTCAATCGGTCAGATGCGTTATGGTGTGTTCAAAAAAACGATGATGAAATATTACAACCTCGGCCCATCGTTTGATATTAACACGATCAAGATTCTTAAATTTAAGCCGGTCAAGTATCGCCGACCAACTGATGATCGTCATGAACGTGCTGACAAGTATTTCCGTGAAGTCGTTAAGTTCGCTGATCCGTTGGTGTTTGGCTTTTATCAAGTAATGAGAATATCCGCCCAGCGAAATGTTGAGGTTGCTTACTTGAAACGTGAGAACCTCCTCCCCGATTGTTTTCTAAACGACAGAATTGTTCCTCGTAAGAATGAGACTGAGCGGGAGATTCCGTATCGCAATGGATTCACTGAGGATGATCGACAGTTTTTGCTGGGATTGAATCCAAGTGGAGAGTATGTCCTACCGGGAACCGACTGGGATCGCCAGCACGGTTATTCTAAGAAGCTTAATGAACTCCTACGACCATTCGGGTTCACAGCGTATCAACTCCGTAAGGAGTGGGCTTGCCAGTTACTAGATCAGAAAGTGCCGGTTCACATAGTGGCGGAGATGATGGGCAATACAGTTCAAGTTCTGCTTGATTACTATGTAGCAGTTAAGAAAACAAAATTCAGTTTACAATTAGGATAAATAAAAAAACAAAAAAAGCTATGACACTAAAAACGGATATTCGTGTGTTGACTATGGGCGATCTGCTTAATGGTGAGAGTCTGCTTGAACAAACAAGACTATGCCAAACCAACGTAACCCAAACAAAAAGCAACTTACCGTGTGGAGACATGAACGGGACATGGACGTTCTCCGTGAAGTGTCTAAGAGAAATGACATATCGATGTCTGAACTTTTGGAAATTCTAATTGAAGATTTCCAAGATAAAAACAAATCGGAACAAAACAAATATCTAAAAACTAAACGAAAATAATAAATGAATTTAGAAAGTGCCGAACTAAAGTTACGCCAATTACAGCACGAAGATAACCAGAACCACAAAGACATCACCAAATTGATAGCAAGCAATACAAGTAAGTCGGTAACACGATTAGAATTTTATACGGCAATAATGCTAGTCCTACTAGCGACTCTATTATGTTGATAGAGTTTTTTTGCCATAGGTGTACGTCCACCGGCTTTAAGAATGAGAAACAATTACGGGAAAAAGAAATCATGTCATTACAAATTATCAGAGTGGCACAGAGAAAAGTTAGCGAAGTTAGCGAAAGCAACTCGCCGCACCATGACAAGTGTGATTGAGGAATTAATAGAAAAATCAGAATGAAAATACTAATAACAATAATAGCAAGCGTGGCAGTGTTTAGCTTTGTAGTTAGCCGCCCATACGCTGAACAACCAAGCGTAAAAGCTTCTTGGTATGGCGACGAGTGTGCTGGAAAGCCAACGGCAAGTGGAGAACCGTTTGATCCAAGTCAACTAACGGCAGCCATGTGGGATGTTCCGTTTGGAACAAGAGTCAAAGTCGATCTAGGCCCGAAGTCGGTGATCGTTCGGATCAATGACCGAGGCCCAGCTAAACGACTGAATCGAGGAATCGACCTATCAAGAGAAGCATTCTCTCGTTTGGCTCATACTGACGCTGGTTTAATTTCTGTGAAACTAACTATCCTACGATGACCGATTATTTTTCAGCACAAGAGGTCGCTGATCGATTGATGATCTCAATCCGAAGTGTTCGCAATTACATCAAGTCAGGAAAGTTAAAATCCGTAAAAGTCGGTAGACTTAGACGAGTTTCCGAGGAGGACTTAGAAACGTTTATCGGTAGACGCGATCAGCGCAATGAGATTGAGACGTTTATCTTAAAGCAACAAAACAAACTCATGCGAGAAGCGGCAGAGGCGTTGGCCGAGTGGCAAGCCGATAAGAAGAAGTCATGGATCGAGGAACATCAAAAGAATAATCCAGTGTTAAGTATGGGGAGCAGATGAACAGTAGAGACAAAGGAGCGAGAGGCGAACGAATGTGGCGTGATCAATTAAGAGAAGCGGGGTTCGAGGCTATCCGAGGATGTCAGAACGCCGGACGAGATTCGGGAGGCGGAGAAGCACCTGACATTATCTGTCCTAGTCTGCCAGGTTTGCATCACGAGGTTAAATTCGTAGAGAAGCTAAACATCCAGAATGCCATGGATCAGGCAATACGAGATGCCAAGCCAAATCAGATCCCGGTGGTAGCTCATAAAAAGAAAAACTGCGATTGGTTGATCACCGTAAAAGCGGAAGATTGGCTCAAAGTAATTAAAGAAAGCGATTTAGTGCGATGAACAATTTTAGCGGTTGGTTTGGTTGGTGCCTGTCACCGCTAGTCCTGGCTTGGTTTTTAGCTTTACCGGGTCGGGACACCAATTTGTGCGGATAGTCCGCAAGAAAGAAAAGAAATGATAATACAAGAATCAGGCAATGGCGGAGGAGAATTACCTCCGAAGAAACCGCAAAATGCGGTGTGTGTAGGTGTGATAGACGTAGGCGAAGCTTACGGAATTCCACCAGGCCCAGATGGTCGCCGAATGGTTCCATCGACTAATCCATCTCGTCCCGAACCGAAACAGAAAGTACGTTTTATATTTGAGTCGGAAGCGAAGATGGATGATGGAAGACCATTTAGGTTAACCACTCAATACAACGTCACTTTAAGCGACCAAGGCTATCTGAAGCCATTTTTGGATGGTTGGGGTGTAGAACTGGTCAAGACCGATAACGGGATCGACCTGGAGGCATCTTGCGTCGGTAAGTGTGCGATGGTGAATGTTACTCATGATAAGGATAAAACTGATCCAGAACGACTTTGGCCTAATATCTCAACCGCAATGCCAAGTACCACTGAGTTAGCTCCAAGCGGTGAGTTCGATAAAGCTAAGTACCTCAAAGACGCGCAAGAGAAACGGGCGGCTTAATGATTATAGCAGAACCCAAGCGTATCGCTTCCTCCGGTCAGCACTGGTACTCGCTGGCCGGGGTTGCGTGTCACGTTCAGCCGAATGGCAAAGCCACGACGCTGAGAGAGGCTAGAACTCAGAACCTCGTTCCATCGGTGAGTGGGGTTCTGGGGATGATCGACAAACCACACCTAACTAAATGGAAGTGTGATCAGATGATTCATCACTGCATCGATCATCCATATCAAGCAGGTGAATCACACCAAGAATACAAGAATAGGATTCATGGTTATGCCAAAATTGATAAGCATGAGATTCTTGATTTCGGTACACGAGTCCACAAAGCAATCGAGGATTTTAATCTAGGAACGTTTGATGAATCCAAAGATCCGGCTATTTGGCCTTGGGTAGAAACATATGTTCGATGGGCGCAAAGCCGGATAACCAAAGTGGTCGCCGTGGAGAAGACCGTGGCAAGCAAAC